>Ga0099364_10002009_pt1 | contig 32766 bp, 42 predicted proteins | sample TergutTh196P3_FD_73070 | JGI IMG/M metagenome (GOLD analysis project Ga0099364, IMG submission 73070) | Microcerotermes parvus P3 segment gut microbial communities from Pointe-Noire, Republic of the Congo - Th196 P3 | ecosystem: Host-associated > Arthropoda: Insects > Digestive system > Gut ... | reverse complement strand
TCCCCGGAGAAAAAGAAGCTGCGCAACAAACCGTCGGCGTGATATAGTCCATTGACTATATAAGTTCACACCATCGCGAAGCGACGTGAAGAACTGCCATGAAATGGGGAATTTATGGCAGTTTTATTTTGGGCGTGCTGCTGACGATATTGACAACGAGCTTTATTTATGGTATCCTTTTTATGCTTTCGAGGTGTGGCTCAGCTTGGTAGAGCGCTACGTTCGGGACGTAGAAGCCGCAGGTTCAAATCCTGTCACCTCGACCAACAGGAAAACCGCTAAAACAGTATGTTTAAGCGGTTTTTCTTATGCTTAATTTCCGATCTTGTGCGTGAATCTTTGCGTCAATTTGTGTTTATTGGCGAAATATTCAAGTAAATATTCAAGTAAAGGTCAGTCAAAACCGCCGAGCATTCTCTACCCGGCGGCTCTATGTCCTTCTTGTGTCGGCGGCGCTGGCCGTTACCTTTCTTTCCCCATGATAAACCAGTAAGCGTCCGACTCCTGTTTATTCATCGCGGCGGCGTATTCTTTCGCCTTGTCCGCGTCACTCAGGGCTATAACTTGTTTCATAACCCCGTATATGACGCTGGCGGCTTCGTTTTCGTCCCATACGGGCCTCCACGGGATATTAAAGTATTCTAATACCCCTTTAGCGTATGCCGCACCAAACGCCTGTTGTTTTGCCGTGGTGTTAATCATGGCGGCATCGGCGGCATTGTCCACAAAAGCGCCCTCACATAGCACGGACGGGAACGGGTTTTGGCGCAACCATCCGAAGTAGTCCGTTCCGTTGGCCTGTACCTTTGTTTTTACTCCCCGGCTATTCTGGCCCATTTCTATAACGTGCTTTTCGATATAGGAGGCCAGTTTGATAGAGGCGGCGGAATATGTACCGGTCTGCCGGTATGCCTCAAAGCCTTTGCCGCCGCCCGCGTTGTTGTGGCACCCCACGGCTATATCAGGCTTGAAGGCGATAGCCTCCGCGATTTCTTCCGTTAATGGGTCATTCTCGTCACCCGTCCGGGAAATCCCCACAATTACGCCGTGCCGCTCCAATTCCACCTTCATCATCACGGCCATTACAAGATTTACGTCACTTTCCCGTAAACCGTTGCCGATTGCGCCGGGGTCTTTCCCGCCGTGGCCTACACCGATAAATACTCTTGTCATGCCTATTCATCCTTTCCCTTTAATTGCTTCAATACTCCTTGTAGCTTTTGGGGTATTGGTAAGCCCGTTTTTGCGGCGTTCTCCAGAATAGAAAGTGCCTCATTCACGATAAAGAACATGATAGTAATTTCACGCAACGGCACACCGGCCAGCCCTTCCACCGTGTAAGCCAGCGCAATTATAGCCAGCGTCATTACCTTTTTAGCGATGCCCTGAAATCCTACGCGGCTTGATAATACTTTATTGTGCCACGCGGATAACAGGCCGGTAAGGTAGTCCAGTACCACCATAGCGATAAGGGTGGTTAAAAGCTGATCAAGGCCCCCCAGCCAATAAACGACATAACCACCGGCGGCGGCGATTCCGGCCTTAATCATCATTGCTAATTCATTCATTTTGATAACCTCCAGTTTTTTATTTGCCGGTTACTAAGTCCCGGTAGATACTTTTGAGCGTGTACGGCCGGCCCTCTCCCCATAGCTTGAACCGCGCCGTATCCTCCAGCCATATAGCAAGCGGCATGAGCGCAAACCACGCCGCCGCAAACGGTATGGAGATTTGCCCGGCGATGTTCCCCGGTAAGCCGGTGTAATCCCATATAGCCATCCCCAGCCAGATATTAAGGATAAGCCCGGCGATGAATTCAATTATCAGCGTTACCACCGTGCCTATGGCCGCTTGTTTCCATATCCGGGCATTGTAAAAGCGTGGTATCTGATTTACGGCGCCCACAGCCACGCAACAAAGGCCCCCTACGGCCAGCATTGCTATATGTGCGCGTTCCCCGTTCTTGAATATGAAGCGGTAAACCGCCTCTATTACAAAATACTGTTCCCCTAAAAGGAACCATAGCAAAAGCCATCTATTTATTTTTTTCATCCCTTCATGGCTTCCAGAATAACGGTATAGTCAATTTCTATGGCCTCTACCGCCTCTACCGTTACGCACTCTTTAAGCGCTACTTCTAAGTTCCTTTGCTGAGATACAAAGGGCCTTACATAACCGGCGATTTCAAAGGCAAGCTGTTTCAGTTCTTCAAAAGTCCACGGCTCACAAGGTTGCCCGGTGGCGTTCCATTCGATAGGGAACGGGATACCGGCCAGTTCCGCACCCTGTGCCATTAGGATAGTGCTTGTAAGTAAGGTCTGCTTTTCGTTTATGACGCTGTACGCCGCCGGTTTTCCGCCGTGGGCCGTGGATATAAGCGGGTTTGCAGCAAGGAAGGCGGCAAGCGCGGCTTTTGATTCCTCTATTTTGGAGGCTATCAGGGGTTTAACCACGATTTCCAGCATCCCGGCGTTGATTTCCGCCGCCGTGCGGGTTACAGGCTTGCCGCTCTTTAGCTTAAAAAGGGGTACACCGTCCCGGATAATCTCGCCTTCGATGCAATCCGGTATAGATTTCCAGCCGCCCGCCTCTATCGCATCCGGGGCAAGGGCCATATCACTACTATGGGCGATGATAGCGCCGCTTTCGTCTGTCTGTACATAATACTTAATCATTGTTAAAACTCCCCTATCTTATTTAATGTTTTTTCGCGCAAATGCCATGTATCCGCGTGGGTTATGTGGCCCAGCCAGCTAACAAGCGTCGCTATGAACCGTTCGCGCGGCATCTTGCCCTCCTTAAACTGTTTGACCCTTTTATTCATGCGCTTTATGCTGGATTTCCTAACCTTTTTATGTGAATGATAATGCCGGTATCCCACGAAATCCACGCCGTTTTTAACGGGGAAAATATCGGTTTTCGGGTTAAGTTTTAAATGAAGTTCATCTTCTAGGAAATCGTGGATTTCGGATAATACGCCGTGTAGCGCCTGTTTATCGTCCGAAAGGATAATAAAATCATCCATGTAGCGCATATAGTGATGAATCCGCAATTTGTGCTTAACAAACCGGTCTAACTCGCTTAAGTAGATATTCGCAAAAAGCTGTGAAGATAGATTCCCCACGGGGATACCGCGCCCGGTGTCACACTCGCTATTATCAATAATCATGTCAAGTATCCATAGGGTATCAGGGCATTTAATGCGCTTTCGGATAATCCACTTTAGCGTCCCGTGGTGGATGCTTTGGAAATACTTTGATATGTCCGCTTTCAGGCAGTAAGCCCGCTTACCGGCGGCGTGGTACTCATATAGCCAGCCGGTGAGGGCATCGCTTGCCTTGTGCGCCCCTTTATCCTTCCTGCAAGCGTATGTATGATATATAAACGATTTATCAAAAAGCGGCTCTATGATGTTATTTACCGCGTGTTGCATTACCCTGTCACGGAAAGGCAATGCCATTATCTGACGTTCTTTGGGTTCCGTTACCGTAAATTTGCGGTATTCGCCCGGCCTGTATGATTTCCATATCAAATGATTTTGTATATCAATAAGGTTTTCTTCCTTGCGTTCCGTGAACCTTAAAACCTCAGCCCTAAAGCGCTTGCACCGGCGGGCCTTTTTATAGGAAAGTTCCAGATTGCTAAAATCGTAAATCTGAGGGTAAAGGTTCCCGTACCTTTTCACCGTTACTACCCCTGCCTTTCGCTGTCGCTACTAGCCAGTAGCATCCCTTTTTATGTTTGCCTAACTAAGCAGTTAAGACGGGTCTGCCATTCTGACTATTAGATACTACATAGTCCTTTGCCGCCGCGCCTTGACGCGGACAGTCACAGCCCATTTATCCAAGTCACAGCCCAGCACCGCGCCGATGTTCGTGTTGACATTCCACGGGTAGTTGTTGCAATTCACCGTGCGCGGGCCAGCATTAACGCCATTGTTCCAGTTGCCGCCAGCAATCAGGGCAGAATGATAAACGACACACCCACGGGAATTATTTACCCTGTGCGAATTTAATCAACCCGCCCAGCAAACTGCCTATTTCTTTTAATTTCCCGCTTATTACCTCATACCGGTGGAGGCTTAAATACTTCAAATCGGCGGCAAGCCGGATAAGGGTTTTTAATTGCTGTAATATCGCGTCCGCCTCATAAAGCAAGCTTTTCTTTGCCGTGGTGCTTCTATTGGCCTTCGTGACTTGCCGGGACAAATCCAGAACACAATTTTTTGTTTGTGTCTGCAAAACAAACTTTTCATGCTTTGGGTATCGCTCTATCACCGGGTAAATATATAGCAGGAAATCATAGATTTTTTGGGATAATACTAAATCTTGCATCGTTAGCCTTCCCTACGCGGGCGGCTTTCGCCGCCCTATACAGATATTCAGTTACCCGATTGCTGAGCGTCACAGCCCAGCACCGCGCCGATGTAAGTGTTGACAACCCACGGGAAGTTGTTGCAAGTCACCGCGCGCGGGCCAGCATTAACGCCATTGACCCAGTAGCCGCCAGCAATCAGGGCAGATAACTGTGTATCCGCGTTCATGTATGCCTTTCCGTATCCGGGGAATGCATCCTTCCACGCCCACGCGCCTATCGCGCTTACACCGGTTCCCGTATCGTATCGCGTTATCAGTTCGGCAAGCCATTTATAGACGTTACCGGCGGCATCCCTTACCCCCACGTTAGAAACCGCGTTTTTGACAAGCCCCGTCCGGTTGCGGGCCGTGTTTGTGGTGGCGCTCCATGCGTTGGTATTGTTGGCATCGTTGCCTTGTGGGGAACCGGCGGCAAGGGCTATAAATTCATCGTAAGAGAGGAGGCGCTTCCCGGCTCTTACAGCCCTTTCTACCCATGTATACCAGTTGAAACCCTCTGTTCCGGTTGTGGGTAGCTGGTTATACACGCTTACCGGCTTGCCGTTCGCGTCCATGCTGGCAAGGTATATATCACTCCAAAACCCGGACGTTACAAAAACCATACCTTCTGGCGTACATATGGGCCGGTGCTGTTCCGTCCATACGGAATTAGGTACAATGGCGGTTTTTGTGTTACCTTCCCAGCCGGAACCGCGTACCGCCCCGCTACTGTTGATTTCTTCGCCGTTAGCGTTTACGTTACGCACTTCGCCGTAATGGAAACCGCCTATTTTGCGGGAATTTAGGACGCTGGCCCCGCCCGGCGCGTTGGGGTTCAGTGAAATAACGAATTTTATATCAGGTACAAGCGCCCCGGCATCATGGATATAAACATAATAATCATTGCCATATGTAAAGGCGCTCCCGGTGTCAAGGCTTGCCGTGCTTAGGGTAACAGGCTGGTTTATCTTGCATACCGTCCCGCTTGGCAAGGTAAAGACACAAGGTGGGGTAATCGTCAATCCCGTATTGCCGGTGGCCTTGATATAACGCGGCTCCCGGATGAAAGCGGCGGGGTACTCAACGGCGGCTGGCACGGGCGGCGGCTCTACGGCTCCCGCGCTGAAAAAACAAACCTTTTCCGGCAAATTGAAGCTTACCGCGATGGTGTCCCCGGCCTCAAACGCCGCGTATTTTGTGGTAAAATCCGTTTCGCCTATCCTGATTATGGCGTTTTCCTCATAATCAACGGGGAATTGCGTTACCACCGTGAATTTATCCGGCAATCCTAGCGGTAGCTGGTCTTTTACGGCGGCGGGTATGTTCTCCAGTGTTAGGGTAAACACATTACCGGCGCTGTCATAGGTACAAAGCGCCTTGTATTGTAGCTTATCCTCCAGCGTCTTGAAGTTTTCGTTAAGCGGGCCTTCATAGTTTTGCGTTCCTTTTGCTGGTATGTTAAGCATTGTAAATATCCCCCTATCTAAGCATTAAAATTAAACTATCTGTTTTATCCGGGTTTGCGCTGTAAAAGCTGTAAATATCCGGGCCTATTTCCTGTATGTTGGTAAATCCGTCATAGGCCGCGATAGTCTTTGTGGTAGCGGCCCGGATGCCATCAAGCGAATATTCCGCCGGTATGGTTTCCAAATCCCCGCCGCCGTACACTCCGGCCCCGTATCCGCCGATACCGTAAGCATACGGGACGCGATAAAGTGTGCAAAGCGGGTAAGTATCAAGCCCGTGTTCAATCGTCCCGATAATCACCGCCGGTAGTCGTGCCTGTATCGCCTGAATCATCAAAAGAAGGTTTCCGGCTTCATCCTCCCCTAAAATGCCTTTTATCAGGTCAAACCATGCTCGAAACTCAGCTTCACTATTTACCTTGAAACCGTTAAACCATGAAAGCAAATCGTTATAGGCATCCGTGCTATCCGCTCTATGGTCGTTAAGGAAGGCGATAAAAGCGTTGTACTGTGATATAACGTACTGTTTGTAGAGATTTACAAAACTTAAAAAATCATCATATTGCACGGTTACATCATTTTGAAAGTGATTATGAAATACTATAATATCCTGCACATAGGCGTTGTAATCTGCCTCTATCCGGGGTTTATACTCAGCAAAGAAGGCGTTAAACTGCATCTGGATTTGTGTAAAATCCATTTCCGTAACGGTTGCAGTAACCCAGCCGCATGCAGTTTTATTCATACGCGTGTCGGTGATGTTCGCCTGTGTGATGCTGATAGTCCCGGCGGCAACGTAAATATCGGCAAGCTTCAAATCATAGATGCCGTTTTCCCGCTCCACTCCCGGCGGTATCGGAACCGCCGCAAGGCCCCCGGTTTTGACGATAAGGTAAATATCGCGGGCCACATCATCCCGGCGGACAAATACGCTTGAATAGCGGTTAAGCGTCCCGCTTGCTACTTCAAGGTCAAGCGTTGTCGGCTCTCTAAATGGCCGCACCTTCCCACCTATGTTCACATGGCCCGGCTGGATGGTAACGGTCATGTTCCCGTTGGCGGTCACTTGCAAACCGCCGCTAAATACGCCGGTAGTAAAGAACGGTTTTAACCATTCCGTCATGCTGTCGGCATCATAACGCCTATCTCCATAACGCGAATTGTAAAAAAACACTTCACTATTTGCGGGCATCCTTAATCACTCCAATCTATTTTATCCGGCATAGGGTTTCCCAGTGTTGGCGCTACAAACATTCCGCCGAATTGGTAAACCTCTTGGATTTCGGTAATACGCTGATTTATAAAAATTCCCCATGCCTCCTGACGCGCGGTTACAATATCGCCTAAATCGTAATGGGTTTTATACTTGAAATTTACATCCGCCTGCGTTTCACATTCCAAACTTTCCGCCGCGATGCACTCGTTAAGATTTTCATATCCCCGTTGTGCAAGGGCGGCGCGGTATGCCGCCGCCGTTAGCCCTTCGCTTTGAATATCCCGCGCGTCAACAAATATTTGCCGCAAGTCAAGCCCAGCACCGCCGCCCACTGTAACATATACGCGGGCCGGGCCTTCACCCTCGCCGCCTACTATGGCCTGTGTTTTATATAGCTGTTCGTTATAACGATAAATAGCATTATTAAGGTTTTCGTAACTCTCAGAGAATATAACGCGGGAATTGATACCTTGCGATATAGTCCGCTCCACGCCCTTGTAAACTTCAAAGTAGATAGCCTTTTCCGTGAAGTCAGGCCGTAACCTCCAGCCTAGCCCGCTTGCCTGTGATAGCTTCGTTAAATATGTGCCTAAATTCCGCATTGTAACTTGAAATTCTACCGTTTCCGTGAAACCCTGAATACCGCCCATTTTCAAAAGCGGTATAGGTATCACGCCGTTTACAAGCTGGTGCATGGCTCTTTCTGACAGGCCGTTAAAATTAACGGTATTGGTAATAAGCCGCCGGTCAAAGTAAGAGGACAAAAAACGGCCCGTTCGCGTTGCCTCATTTTTTATATCGCTGTCCTCGTTCTCCACGCCTTCAATTATTCCGGCCTCAGTCACCGCCAGATTAAGCGATTTATCCCGGCGGGTTATGATGTTCCCCGGTTGTAATAAAGTCAGATTATCCCGCGTGATAGGCGCGTGTAGTTCAAAATTTCCGGGTTCGTAATATTTGCGCGTCCAAATAAGCGCGGTATGGTTTTCTACCACGCCTAAAAGGTTAAGCGTCCTATCATAAACCCTTATTTCCATTATCAATCACGCCTTTTGTTATAATGCCTAAAGCATTAGATCTATCGTTTGTGCATAATATCTAAATGATTGGATCCATCGTTTGTCTATAATGTCTTACACCCCTAGATAAAGCTGGCGGTAAGATACCTTTACGTTAAGGTAATCTATCCCGCTATCAGCATCATATTTAAGCGTGTTCATACCATAGGAAAGCTGTATAAATTCGCTTTGTTCGTCAAGATACTGGTTTATTATCGTGGTTTCACCCTCATGTGTGAACGTGACGTTTTTATTGTTCGTCATAGTGGTAATGGTTACAATATCGCCCACGTTCATATAAAACGGGTTTTTAGTTGTTCCAACTTGTATATAATCGCCGCTCTCTACATGGTACATTGATGGATTCATTACAGCGCCCACGGCCTGAAATACTATTGTTATACCTATTTTGGCGGCGGCGGTATCGTTTTGTATTTCCTTAATGATTTCATCTATCCGGGTTCCGAATTCCTCCCCATCCTCTGTAAATTCGTGGACAAACTCGAAAAGAGGCTCCCACCGGGCCATATCTACGTTAACGTCAAACATGGCCTTAAAAAACGGGTCAGGGCATGACAATTCAATAGCGGCGGTTTTCAGGATTTTTTTATTTTCGGGTATGTCGATGCTTTCAACCTTGTAATCAATGGAGCGGGTTTCACCTTCCTCAGTATGGGTAAAGGTTCCGGTAGCTTTCGGCTTAAAGAGGCGGTAAAGGGAATCCCGCCGCTCCTGTGCCTCCTGCCGGTTGCGTACATGGTATTGAAGGCCCATAGAGATAAAGCGCTGGCGCGTTGTACTGCCTTGATATGTGGCCCCGTCTATCATGGTGTTTTCGGATACTACCACGTTATTAAACACGCTGGTTATACCCTCTATGTACTCAATAAAAAACGGGTCAAAATCATAGCTGAAAACGCCTTGAACATTATCTTCATTTCTACAAGTTATCACCCGTGACATATTAAGCCCCCTTCAATGCTAATACCGTTCGCCGTGATTGCTGGCGGTTAAGCCTTGCCGTTTCGTAAGGTGTTAAGGCTTTCGGGCTGTGGAAATGGTTATTTTGATTCCATAGGATACCGGAACCGCCCGCGCCTTCCGTTACCGGCGTATTTGTGGCCGAATCGGTCAACGGCGTAATAATTGCCCTACCGTTTACCATTTCGATAAGTTCCGGCCCGGCCTCAGCCACTATACCCATACCGTTAGCCAGTATGCCGCCTTTAGCGTAATAATCATAATCCCCGCCGCTCCTGCCGCGTGAACCTCCGTCGCTACTGGCGGCATCGTTGGCATCGTCCACGGCCTCAAAAATGGCATCAGCAATCCCCCGGAAGAATCCCTTTATCTTGTCTGCGATGCCGGAAAACCAATCCACAATAGGCCCGAAAACATCCTTAATCAAGGTTACGGCATCATTAAACACGCCCTTGAAGAAATCCGAGATAGGCTTAAAGACGTTTGTAATATCGTCATACCGCGCCTTGAACCACTGGCCGATAGCCTCAAAAGCCCGTTGCACGTTGGTATAGGCATTTTGGAACATGGTTTGAAACCATGTAGCCACGCTGGAGAGCGCGTTTTGTATATCCTGCCATCTGGCCGCAAACCACTGGCCGATAGCTTGAAATGCCTTTGTTACGTTGTTGTAGGCGTTCTGGAACGTGGTATTAAACCAGTTAGCAACCTGAGAAAGGGCATTTTGTATATCCTGCCATCTGGCCGCAAACCACTGGCCGATAGCTTGAAATGCCTTTGTTACGTTGTTGTACGCCTCAGTGAATCTATCAAAAAACCACTGGCCCACTCCGGTAAAGATTTCAACGATTTTATCCCATAAGCTTTGAAAAAAGTCTTTGATATTTTGTATAATGTTATTTACCGCATTACGGAAACCTTCGCAATTATCATAAATTAGCTTAAACGCCCCAGCAAACGGATTTACGAGTAATAATAACAGGGCTTGCCAGTTGTTACTTATGAAGTCTACAATAGCCTTAAACGCGCCCGGTATCGTTTCCGTGAAAAATACCTTTACTGCATCAAAAGCGGTAAAAAAAGCCGTTTTTATGGCTCCCCAAATCGCGTTTACTCCATCGCGGAACCACTCACATTTGTTGTACAGTAATATAAATGCGGCCACAAGCGCGGCTACGGCAATAACGATAAGCGCAATCGGATTTAACGCCATAACCGCGTTAAGCGCACCTTGCGCAACAGATACCACTTTCGTTACAGCCGCTTGCGCGGTTTGCGCTATGTTGTGCGCAAGAGTTGCGGCGGTTTGTCCTGCAAGCGCGGTTTTTACCGCTCCAATAACCGATGAAAAATCTTTATACCCTTTGATTATGGAAGATACACCTTGCGACATTTTCCCGAATATAATTAACGCCGGGCCTAATGCGGCCACAAGCCCCGCTACTGTCACAATGGTTTGTTTTTGGCTGTCGTTCAAGCCGCGAAACCATTCTGAAAACTCCCGCGCCTTTTGTGAAATCGAATCCAAAGCCGGTTGTAGCATGGTAAACATAGTGTTTGCTAAATCGGCCCCGGCCAGCTTCAAATTATTTAAGGCTATTTTCGCTTGGTCTGGAGGGTCAAGCGTGGCGTTAAAGGTATCTTCTACTACGTTTCCATAATCCTGCAAAGAAACGCTTAAATCATCAATAGAAAGCCGCCCTTCTTTGATTGCCCGCGCCATTTCAGACGCGCCTTTACTTCCAAATACCTCCGATGCAATCGTGAGGGCTTCGGTTTCGTTCTTAGCGTTTTTAATACTGTCGATGGTGAGGCGCAAACCTTCCTCCGCACTTTTCCCATCTTTTGTATAATTGATAACGGCCTTTCTTAATCCCGCTATGGCGGTTTCAGAGTTTACGCCGTTCTTCTCCATTTCAGCCAGTAATACTATACTTTCTTCAAGCCCTAACCCCATATCCTTTAGGGTAGCGCCATTTTTTTGCACGGTTGTCATAAGGGTATCAAGGCTAACCCCTGTTTCTTGCCCTTTTGATGTAAGAAGGCCCAGCACTCCGGCGGTATTATCGCTAGTAACGCCGAATTGCTCCATCATTTTATCAACTACGCCGATGGAATTGTTAAGGTCTACGCTGTTGATTTCAGAGAATCTTATAAAATCCTTCGATAGATTTTCAAGAGTTTCGCCGGTTTCCCCGAAACGGGTATTAACTTCTCCAATCGCTATACCGGCGGTTTCCGCATCTATCGGCAACCCAGTAAAAACATTATCCATGCTGGATTGCAAGTCCTCCAGCGCGTCCCCGGTTGCACCGGTTTTTGTGATAATGGTGTCATATCCTTCATCTACTTCATTGAAAGAGACAAACGCCGCCGCGCCTACTCCTACAATAGCGCCGGTTACTGGAAGTAGTTTTTTTCCTAATTCCTCAGATTTTTTACCGATGTTATCCGCTACATCGGCAATTTTTTCTAATGTTATATTGCTATCCTTAGCCTGTTTTTCAAGTTCTTCTAATGATTTTTCCGTGGCTATAATTTCCCGCTTTAGCGCGTCATACTGCTTTTGGGATGCTTCTCCACGTTGTACTTGCTCCTGAACCTGTTTTTCCGCTTCTTTAAGGGTATCTAGCTTTGTTTTTGTTTCGCTTACCGCATCGGCAAGTAATTTTTGCTTTTGGGCCAGTAATTCCGTGTTTTTGGGGTCAAGCTTTAGTAGTTTATCAACTTCCTTTAATTCTTTTTGAGTGTTTTGTAAATTCTTTGTAACCCCATCAAGCGCTTTGCCTAAATTGGAGGGGTCACCGCCTATTTCAAATGTTATTCCCTTGATATTTTTTCCTACGGCCATAAGCTTAACCCCCTTTCGTCATTTTTTCGCGCAATGTTCCCCGGTCTGGTTTCGTCTGCTGTATCCTGTAACAATCCTCCAGATACTTGCGCCCTTCCTCATTTTGGGAAAGGCTGTATATGTACGCCTCCCGCATCAGAAAAAGGTATATATCAAGGTCAAGGTCGTAAATCTCAATAATGGAAAGCCCTGTATAGTCAATAATCAACTTTTCGCCGCGTGTGTTGAGATTATATGGAACGGCCTTATCATCCTTTCCGGGATAATAAGGCATGATTAGTTTGGGTCACTTGTAGCCCCTTTTACGAAGTCCATATATCGATTGAAAATTTCCATTTTTTCCTCAAAATCGTACATATCGCGCACGGATTCCGGCGTTATTGCTTTCCCTTGCTTGTTGTTGGAAAGAATATCCGACAAGAGGCTATCAAAGATTTCGTTTAATTCGTCATAGCCGGTATTATCTGGCAAATCTTGCATATCCTTCATGCGGTCAAAAACCTTTTTTTCCGGCATCTTCACAAGAAGTAACTTTTCATCCTTGCCGGTGAAGGAAAAAATTGCCCGTTCAAATTTGTTAATATTAAACTCTACGCTTTTACCCATTTTCCCTATCTCCTTTTTTATTGAAGTGGCGGCGGCTTGGAGGGTAAGCCGCCGCCCTCAGCCCGCCTAATTTGTAAAGCTGGCGGTAATTGTCGTATTATTCCCCGGCATGGTAAAGGTTGTGGTAATGGCGATATCGTCCGCAAAGGTTCCGCCGTTACTGGAGGCCCATCCGTCAAACGTGTATGTAGCATCGGCGGCGGCGGCGATGCTGATAGTCGCGCCCGCTACATACTGTCCGCCCGCACCCGTGGTAATACTGCCGCCCGTTCCGGCCTCAATGGTAAGGGCGAATTTAGGAGCCGCCCCGGCGGGCGGATATTCGATGTAGATAATAAGGGTTCCTTCATCATCCATCGGTAAGGCGCTGAATTCCGCATCAATAACGGTTTCTTTGTCCTTTGCAAAGGCAAGGGTAAAACCGGCCTGATTTTTACCCACGATAAAGACGCAGATATCGCCCTCGTCCTTATCTTCGTGATAAAACAAAATGACATATTTTTTACCATCCTGATTACCCACGCCGCCGATTTTAAGAATCCTCATGCCCTCTTTTTCCTCAATCCGGGCGGTAGATGCCAGCTTTTGGAGCGCGTGGGCGTTAAAGGTCATGATGCCGCTTTTAAGTTTAACGGTTTCATCGGTAAGGATGGTTTTTTGCGCGAATCCTAAATCATCCTTAGCCGTGTACCATTCTGCCGCGTATTCGATGGACGCGCCGCCCTGTATGTAGCCTATACGGTTTGCATCCGTCCGTATGGCCTCAATAGGCGGCATTTCGCCGGTGAATTCCATCGTATACAAACGGCCACTTCCCAAAGTAATGCTATCTTTGTTTCTGCTCATGGCGTTAATCTCCTTTTCTGTGTAATTGTGAATTCGTATGCCGTTTGAACCATGTTTTCACTGTCAATCACAGCTTGAAACCTTCGATAGTCCACCCCTTCCAGAATTTCAGCTTCAAGCCGATTTTCCAGCGCCGGGGCCGGTTCATCCGTGTATAGTTCTATGGCTACGTCCACTTGTTCTATCAGCGCCGGTCCTTCATCTGGGCCGCGTGGCGCTATGGTCGTGAGATAAACAATAAATGGCGGGCCGGGGGCCGGGTTTAGTTCGCTGTCCTTGAATTCAAGGAAGGCATAAGGAAGGCCGAAAGCGTCCAGCCTATCAAGGATTGTATCAAGTCGCACGGCCCGCCGCCTCCTCTATTCCATCCTCCAGCTTTTTTATAGCCCTTTGCTCCACTTGTTTTATATGTGCTTGTGGGGATGTTCGCCCGCCGCCGCGCTTTGCGTGTCCATTCTCAATTAAATGTGCAAGGTAATACATATTTCTGTTGTGAATAGTTCCAACTCTATCGCGCGAATTCGTGCTTTCTATTTTGGCAGTCCATCCCCTTGCATATTTCCCGGAACGGCGCGGGCTGTCGGCCCTTAACTCGGCGGCGGCTTCTTTGGATACCGTTTCTACAATTTTCTTGATATTTTCCTGTACTGTTTCGGAAAATATTGTAAGGTCTTTCTGGATTGTATCAACGAAATTATCCGCATTTACTTTTTTGTCAGCCATTGAATTTACCCGCCCTTTTTTCCGCGTAAAGTTCTATTTTCCCGTCCGGCCTCTCAAACGTGCGGTACACGGTCATTTTGCGCCCGTTGTGCGTTACATCCCTTTGCCCGGCGTATTCCTCAGCCCACATAACAAAGACGCAAGCGGGCTTAATTCCGGTGGTTCTGGCGTTGGCACTCTCATTCCCGGTAATGCTTTGCATAGTGGCGAAAACTGCCGCGCCGCCGGTTTCGTCATAAAGAATAATTTCGGTGTCTATACGCCTTCACCGCCCATCATGGCGATGCTTAAATAAGTTTTTAAATCCATGTAAGCATCGCGGTATTTTTGAGCGTCCGGGTTATTGCCGAATTCCGCCTTCGCGTAAAGGATTAAAGCCCGGATAATAAGGGGCCGGATTTCAGGCGCTTGCGCGGCTATGGCCGCGTCCGGGGCATCCGCCGCCGGTTTCGCCGAGGTTTCCGAATCCGGCGCGGGAATAGCGCCCGGCGCATCCACCCCAGCGATGCCTAAATCATCCACGCCAGCCGCTATAATGTCCTGTATTTCAGCGTCAAAAGCGTTTGTTTTAAGCCGCAAGGCCAGCTTTACCCGTTCCAGCACCCGAAACCACCCCTTTACTGTTAGTTGTTGCTAAATATTCGAGCTGTTTAATTGTACGTTATGCACAACTAAGCGCCGCCCTTTGCAAGCTTCACGAAAGCGTCACCGATTGCCGGTGTACTGTCGAATTGCGCTACGCCGCTATATTTATAGCTGTTCGTGTTAATGTCATAGGCGCTTTTTACATTAACGCTTTCGGACAAGTTCGCAACAATCTTTTTCATATCGCCTAAATAGGCGGTATGCACGGCCACATAATCCGAAAGCAGGACGGGGTAGCCGTAAACAAAATAATTGTTGTTTTGCACGGTTACGATATGGTTTTTGCTATTATCCTGCAATGGCATAAAGTCCGTAAACAGTGTACGCTTGCTCATAGCAAACTTGGCGTTCCTGTCGTAACCGGAATTTAACAGGCCGATAAGGGTCTGCACGTTTGCCGCCGTGAGGCTTGCCGCCGCACCTACGGTAACGCTGTTGTTCACGCCCCATGTATTGGCCTTGTCAACGCCTTTCGGCTGGTTTGCGCCCGTGCCGTTGATAAGCAGATTTTCAATGCTCCATGCCAGCGATTCCGAAAGCATTGTTACTATCCACTGTTCAAAAGCCGGGATAGACATATTCATTACCGTGCCAGAAATCTGTACAAGCTTCACGATTTCAAAGCCAGACAGGGAAACCGTGGTAAGAGGCGCGGCGGCGGACGTGATGTTCGCGTTTTCCGCGTGGATTTCCGCAAGGCTCCGTTCACCTTCCACGGCGAATTTAACCGCTCCCCGCACATGGAGAAGGGTTACTTCGCCCAAAATCGGCGCGATGGTTTTAATCCGGCTTATAATCTCATTGGCCGTTTGCGTGGGGATAACCTCAGCACCGGCTCCCGGCACATTGGAGAAGGCTCGCTTTTCCGCGTCCGTCAGTTCCACGCCGCGAATGTATTTGAGCCACGCGGTACGGTATTCCGGCGCGGCGGCGGGGTCTGCATCTGCCGCCTGTCTGCTGGCGGCGGATTCCGGCGCGTTTGCGGCGGGGAAGGTATGTAGCGTTGTGCCGCTCTCCAATCCGGCGTTAATGCGCTGGAGCCTCGCGGCCCGTTGTTCCTGTTGGTCTAACAGACCCAGCCGCTCTAAAAGAAGGTCGCTTTCCTCGTTAAGCGCGGCCAGCGCCTCCGCGTCAAGTTCCGCCGCGTCCCGCTTTTCAAGTTGGCCTTTGATTTCGGCAAGCCGGGCGGTAATTTCTGGCTTTGTCATTCTTGCGATAATTTCCGCTAAAGTCATTTAGATAACCCCCAATTTAATTTTTAGTTTTAGGTGTTCAAGGTCGCGCCCGCGCAAAAGCCGCTCCTGCTTTTCTACCTCAATCAATCCGTTAAAGTAGTCACGCGCGGTTATTTCGGTTTCGGGGTTTGCCGGATAAGAAACCGCCGAAACGTCATATACTTTTTTAATCCTCAATATTGTGCGGGTTCTGCTGTCGCGGTCGTATTTATCGGATGCAATCGTAAAGGCCCACGACATACGGGTAATGAGGCCGCTTTTGATTTCATCGTACATATCCCGCGCGGCGTTGCTTTTGGATAAATCCGCAAAGATAAAAAGGCCCTTTTCATTTTCCAGTATCCCCAGCGTGTTGTTAGTCTGCCGGGCAAATACTTTACCGCTGTGGTTATACTGCATGATAACGTCTGAAACGTCCGCGCCCTCCAGCGCCCCCCGGTCGATTACCTCAAAGTATTTATTCCCGTCATACTCATAAAGGCAATAAGGGTCATTAAAGGTCGTGGCGTAACCTTCCACATAGAAGTCACTATTCAGGCGTTTAGCCCCCGCCTCCATCGGCATCAATAGCGGCATCGCCCTGTATTCCCGGCCCGTTACTATCGGCATCGTTTGCGCCCCCTTCATCATCTGATAGGCCCACGGCCCCGTATTCTTTGCGTAAATAATATGTATCCCCACCCTCAACGTGTGGCATATTCCAAATATCCATTACATTGTTACGGGTCAGTAGGCCCCGGTCGAAAAGCTGAGTAGATATACTTAACTTTGTGCGGTTGCTGGCGAATTGAAGCCGGTTAGCCGTGAAGGTTATCGCGTTACCGTGCGCCCGCTCCCGTTCTGTAAAGGTCATATTCGTATGCACAAGGGAAAGCTGGAGGGCGAAAGGTTCTATTTCTCCCTCGTAAAAGGCGTTGAAATCGTCCTCAGTGTAGGTATTTTGTATCATTTTGGCGTTTGTGCGGTAGTAGTTAAATACGCTTTCATTTATTTGCGCCATTTGCGGCGCGTTTATCGTAATCGGCTTGCTGTCCACCGGCTGTATATCCTTTATTTTGCTGTCATAGATTAAAAGGCCGGTTTGGTTTTCGCTGGAAAGGTTTGTTTCTGAAAAGTTTTTTCGCAGTTCATCAATTTGTTTCGGCATAAAGTCGTTAGCGATTCTTGCCAGAAAGCGAATGTTCGCCCCGTTTTTTATGGCGCTGATAACGCCCTGATTATGTGTAGATATTAACTGCATCGTGGGCCTTAACGCGGCGTTGTTCTCCCCGAATAAATCACTTGAATACTGAAACTTTGTAAGGATACCCACGCGCTCAAATTCAATAGCGGCGGTTTGGCCGTTCGCAAAACGGTACTTCATGTAAGGATTGCCGCGAACGTCTATAACCTCAGTGTTTTGTGGCAATATGGGAAAATATCCGATAACGCCGCCGGTATCGTTTTCCACCGGGACGATAAACGCGGTATTGTTAATCATTAGGATTGTGGCAAGCCGGTAAAGGTACTTCGATGTATCCATAAAGGGGTTAGGCTTGTATTGAAGCGGCTTTTCAAGGTGGCGTTTCGCGGTTCCTTCCATTTCCGGTTTTAGCTTGCTTACAAAGGTGGCAAAGGTATGGATAGCGGCGCGGATAAGTGCCATTTCGTAAACGCTTTCGGGCGCGTTTGAGAATACGGGGGAATACCCGTTAAGCATCTTAAAAAAGCCATCGGATTGTATGTTTTGTTGTTTGTTCCCGAAAATCTTTTCAAATACGCCCACGTTCTCACCCCTCATTTTTAAGCAGTCCGCCTATCTCGGCGAAATATTTAGACCGCACCGTCATAGCGTCTATAACTGATACAAAACCGTCTATCCTTGCCCGCTGTTCCAGCTTCACGGGCCGGAATTTCCTTGTTTCCGCGTTGTGCTTTAAGGCCACGTTCATAAAATGCGACATTAACAGGCCGTTGCTTGCAATCTTAAAGTTACCGTCTTTAAGGATGCCTTCAAATTCTCTTATGACGCTACAAAGGTTTTCCCCTTGGTGTACATCGTCTGTATGAAATCCGTATTCGTTCAAATCGTCAATCAAATATTGTGCGCTGTACCTGTCATATCCGATTTTAAGGATATAAATAGAATATTTTTCCCGCAAATCTACAAACCACTGGTAAACGTCTTTGTAATCAACGTGGTTATCGCCGGAAAGCGTAAGAAGGCCCATTTTGACAAAAATATCATAGGTCATACCGTCTATTGCCTCGGCTGTTTCAAGCCGGTTTGCTGGCATAAAGAATTGTGTAAACGAGTGAATCACGCCGCCGCGCTCAATTAGAACGGATGCCGCCGTTAAATCTGTCGTTTGTGAAAGGTCAATCCCGCCCACGGCGTAAGTATCGGCGAAATCCTCTATTCTGGCATCTACTCCGGCCCTCTCTATGTCGCGCCACTCAATCCATGCCGCGCTAGAGGTCTGTTTTTCATTGCAGTATTTTGTTAGGAATTCCTTTTTTTTGCTTATACTGCCCTCAGCTATAACGCTTTCATCGCGGAAAAACTGCTCTGTTACCGATACCCCCATGTTTGGGTTAGCCTTGCGTAATTCTTTAATTTCGCGCCATCTGTCTATATCGTCAATCATGTAAAGAAGTGGCAAAAGCCGCTTTTCTTTACTACTGCCTTTTAGGAAAGATGTAGCCCGCTTGTATAGTTCATCGTATATACCGGCGTTCTCATATCCGGCGGTACTGATTGATAATATGAGCGGTTGCCGCCGCGCCCCTAGCGCCGATTTCATAACCTCGTATTGTTTAAGGCCCCCTTCACCCCGCCAGCTTGCTATCTCGTCATTGACTACTAAGTGAGGGTTAAAGCCATCGGATTTTTTGGCATTGAAGGCAAGCGGTTTTATGGTGGTGTTGCTTTCGGAAATGTAAATATCACTACGCCGCTTTTTTGAAAGGTCTGCCAGTTCATCAGCTTTTTGTATCATCTGAAAAAAGGCATTGTAAACGATATTCGCCTGTTCAAGCTTAGGGGCAAGGCAGTAAATGTTTGCGCCGGGTTCACCGTCCATATATGCCATGTATGCGATAATGGCGGATGCTAATAGGCTTTTGCCATTCTTTCGCCCCACGATAATAACCACTTCGCGCCAAACGCGAATATTATTTTCATCCACGATACCGAATATGGCGGATATAGCGGCCTTCTGCCATAATTCCAGCTTTAGTAAATCGTCCCGGCCCTCTGAGTGGTGGCAAAATAGTTCAATGAATTTAACGGCCTTGCTTGCCTTTTTCGGATTAAAGATATATTCGCCGCTCTTTAAACCATTGCAGATAATTTCATAAATGGCCTTTATGTAATTACCCGCTATAATATCGCCGCTTTTAATCCCGGCGCAATACTCATAAATGTAATTAGGCTCCCGCGTTGTCATTCGCCCCTCAAATTCTGCAAGGCGCTTTTTTTCTTGCGCTCCGGCGGGGTAAGGTCTTTAATAATCCTCATGGTATTGTTATGGTTTTTGGTCATAGAAATATGGATTTTAACCGCGTCCGATTGTTTAATTCCCGATTGCCCGCCGCCGTTGTCGTACTCTACCGTGCATCCTTCCCGGTTTATTTCGTCCTGCAAATCCTCCAGCGTCACGGCCATAAACGCGGCGTTCCGCAAAAGGCTTTCAAGGGTTTTTTTCATATTGCTGTCAAGGTCGCGTAAAGTTAGGCGTAATCTGTTGTATTCCCGCTTAATCCGGGCTTCTTTGCTCATATCCTTACTTGTCGGCATATGCCGCGCCCCCTTTCCCCATACCACCCCCCTATACGTACGCGCGGGGTAAAATTCACCTGCACACTCGGTGTTTTAAGGCCGGGCCGCGCTCCGGTTATGGGGGGAGTATGTTCCCCGCGCTATCAAATCTATACCGCATTACCATAGGCTTTTTTATATGCTCTTTGTTGTGGCAATCTTGGCACAATGCCTCTAGGTTATCCCATGATAGAGATATGGCCGGATTACCTATATTTTCAGGTGATAAATGCGTGATATGGTGTGCTATTGTGGCCGGTTCCAGGCATCTATTACACAAAAATAGCTTTGATGAAAGAAACCCTTCCCGGCAATCCCGCCACGCTCTGGAGTTATAAAACTGTTTCGCCCATGCTTTCATAAATCATCCCAAAAGAAAAAGCCGGTAACGGCAACATGACGTTGCTGTTATCGGCTCAGGCTCAAAGGCTCAGGCGCATATATTCACTTGAAAGAGATTACCGCACCGGCGGCATTTTAGCGTTAGGTTTTTGATAATCGTGTTGCCCGCTACGGGGAAATGCTTTTGCCCGCATATGTCGCATCTTACCCACAAATCATTGTGTAATTTTAAATTGCCTAAATTATAATCCATATCTAGTGATTTGTCAAGCGCTATCCCCAATATTCGGTAAAGCCCCCGCGCTACATCGTCCGGCATCCCGATAGTTTTCATCTTCTAGCCCGCGCCCCCTTTCTTTGTTCCATGATATAATTATATATCGTCCATTCTGCAAACCCGCCCATATCCCCGTATATAATGCCACGGGTAAGAAAATCTTCACGGGTTTTCTCTTTCAGCCGCTTAACGGTTAGGCCCTGCCGATAGAGGGAAATATATTCTTTCCTGATTTTCTTTATCTTCCTATGGTTTGCCCGGTAGAACCGCTCAAAGGAAATTGCATCTATCCGCCAGCGCCCGCGCTCTTTAACAGCTTTCACGTTACCCATACCTCCCCCCCCGCAACTCAGGAGGCCCAGCACGGCGCGGTAATCAGTGTTTAGGATTTCGGCGGCTTCTTTTGGCGTTATGTAATTACTATCCATCGTGTTACCTCCCGTCAGTGTAGCGGCGGTTCCATGCGGCTACTAATTCCTGCTTATCTGTATATCTCATCATAGCAGGACACATTGAACAACAAATTTCATAAGTCGGGCGGCTTTTATCTTCTTTTCCTTGAAACATGGCATACGCTATTATTCCTGCGTACATTGCTTTACCGCCACAATACGGACAAGGAAGTAAATTATAATCAGGTTCCTCGGCGGGCGGCGGCTCCGGCACTTGTTTTCCCCCGGCGGCTAGAGGCGTAACCGGCGGCGCGGATGCAGGAGGCGCGGCGGGCGGGCGGCGGCAATAGGCTGGTTTCGTATGTAGATTAAAGGGTAGTACATCGATAACGCTGTAGAATGTCGGCGGCTCGTTTATTTCAATAAGCCATTTATCAAAAACGTCCTGTACCTTCGCTTGTAGGCTTTCCCTTTGTTCCGCCGTGATATGACTTAACCAATCTTCCGAAACTACGCCGCAATCATCATAAGCGTTTTCTATAACGCCATCAATCAGTAGGTCAACGTCAATTACGGGAACATGCGGCATGTTTTCGCCAATGTATATTACTTTTTCCATCGGCATACCTTTCAGCGCGTCTACTGCATCCTTTATGCAATCTTCAATGCTGGCCGCGCTATCTCTGTATATATCTTCGCCACGTTGAAAACTCCATGAATATTTGTCCACCGTTATACCCCCTTAATTTGTGACCGAAGCTGTTTTAGATACCCTAGCTGCCTTTTTGGTTTTGTTGTGCGATTTGCACAAAGAATATATCCCACATCATCACCCATAGCCTCATCAATTTCTTTTGTGGTAAATCCCGCGTCGAGTAATATTTCAATATTTCTCGCGGTAATCTCCGCGAGGACATAATCACATTCACCGCCGCTATATGAAAAGTCCTCGATTTCAATTGAATTTAGAGCTTTTATGCCGATAATATTCATTACTGAAAACCTCCTTTATAATTCTGTTTGTTCTAGTCCCGGACAATTTAACCCCAGCTGGAAATTAGCCCAAATAGTTTCTATCCTCAGCGCGGCGGAATTTGCCCGGCCAACTTTTTGCCGTTTATCCCATCCTTGAAGCATAGAATTGTATAAATCGTTATCATAACCGCTTAATATAACCATTCCCCGATGTTCCAATAACGCTTGTAATAATCTTTTGTGCGTTTCCGCGTCCATCATTTCATTTCTGTAAATCCGCTTATTATTGCGCACTTCTCCTAAATATGGCGGATCTGCATAAATAAGGCAATCCGGCGCGTTATAATCCCGGATTAGTTTTATCGCGTCTGCATTTTCTATCTGTGCATTTTTCAGCCTTTCCGCCACGCTTATAATGGTTTCGGGGATTTTTCCCCATACCCGCGTGTTAATCGGGCCTGTTGAGCGTTTAGAATTCTTCCACCCGCAACGGTCAGCCAATTTACTGCCAAAGCCTTGCGAACAGCGCACCGCAAAGCGGCGGGCATTTTCTACGGGATTGTCGGCCAGCTGGATTTCTTCGCCCGCGTGGTTTTCTTGCACCGCCATGTATTCACCCCTTGCGAATGGCGTAAATTCAATAAGCCGCGCCAATTCTTCCGGTCTGTCCCGGCACACCTTGAAAAAGTTAATTACTTGCCCGTCAATATCATTGATAGTTTCATAGTTTACGGCCATTTTGCTAAAGAATACCGCGCCACTACCAAAATACGGTTCAAGGTAAAATTTATGTTCCGGTATGTGCTGTATTATCCAATCGGCATAACTCCATTTTGAACCCGGATATTTTAACGCCGTGTTTATTGTTATCACATCCTTTTTTTAGATTACGCATCCGTCCGGACGGCTTCTATGTAATATTTTTCAATAGCGGCCCGCGCCATATCAAAGCCATAACACACCACCGCGAAATAGCCTTGCTGGTTAAGCTGGTCTAATATTGTGCATTGTTCCGCCGTAAGTTTGCCGCCTATCCGCTTCATTTCGATGTAAAGCCCATGCCAACGCCCACGAGCTACGGGTAAGCATATATCAGGGATGCCGGATTTTACCCCCTCAGCCTTGAACCGGCCCGCCTCAGCTTTAGAGCGTCCGCCGCCGTTTGGTATATGAAACATGAGGTTCAAGCCGGGGTATTTGCTGGCGTTCCATGCGGCCCACTCAAATAGGGCTTGCTGTTCTTCGCTTTCCGTCCGAATCTGCGTAAATGGCCCCGGCCTATTCATTCCCGCATCGCCTCCAATCGGCGGCGGGCGTGTTTTTGTGTTTTGAACAAATCCCGGCGGGTTACATCATATTTCATCCCGTTAAAATCCGCCGTGAATCTGCCCGGCCCGGTCTTGCCTTCCAGCGTCACCGGCACGGAATAAAACTGTTCCCAAAAATCTGTTACAATCCAATACACCGCGCCCAGCTTTGGAAATAAAATCATCTGCGTTCATCCTCTCTATTTTTTTGCTTTGCTTTTCTCTATCGGGGGGGAAGGGAGATGTTTTGCGCCCCTTTCTCCCTTCCCCCCCCGTACCCCCCTAACCCTCTTTGGAGGCGCTCACAGAAAAAAGAATAAATGAATAATTATACAAAAATAGCGGCTTAAATGGGGCTTTCGTGCTAAAACACACCTATGATACAAGGCTTATATGCCGCCCGGCGGCGGCGTTCTATTCCAGTAGGCGCACATATTTGAAATACTGATAGCCGTACTTTGTACCCTTTGATTCCACAAGGAAGTAACCTTTCGGGGCCTTTGGCGGCTTTGCCTCAGAATACCGGCGCTTTATCCTTTGCGGTTTCTTTTTTTCCGGCGGCTGGAGGCCCTTTGTTTGCCTCCAGCGTTTACCGGTTCCCTGTTCCGGTGTCCAGTGTTTGAAAAGGTATGTAGCCAGCCCCGTATAATCCGGGCCGTGGTCTTTGCCGTTATAAATATTGTGCGCCCTTAGAGGATCCACCCGTGTAACCCCGCCGCCCGTCCACTTGCCCGTTATGGTTTTGACATCCGCGCCCGCTATGATTAAATGGAAGTGTATCCGCCCGCTTTTCCTTCCCCGGCCCATAACGGCAACGGCCATTAACTCCGGGGCCGCGTATTGTAAGCGGCGTATGTAGTTATTAAGTATCTGGCGGGCCTCTTTGAATGTTTCGGGTAACATGGCATCTATAAAGGTTAAGGTAACGTAAAAGGCCCACGGGCCGAAATTGGTATTGATATTGCGGATGAAGCGCCGCAAGGCTTGCTTATCGTTATACTGCTGGCGTTCCTCCAAGGTCATATTCGGTGGCGGTTTCGGCTCCGCCCGCTTTAGCTTTTTAGTGTTTGGCGCGATAATATAAACTTCCTGTTCCAGCACCGCGCCGGAATAGGTTTTTCGCTTAAAAAGCGGCAAAAAATCAACTCCCTTGTTGACTTGTGCCGCGTAATGTGCTACAATGTATGTACTTAGTGAACGGCACAAACCCTATTTATAGTAGTCACGCTGGCGGGCGTGGCTACTATTCTTTTTCCGCTAAATCCTCCGGCGTGGGCCGGGGTATGATTTTATAATCAATAATCATGCGGCGCTTACCGCATCGCTGGCACTCTCCTAAATCCGCATAACCTCCCATTCTGATTAAATCCGCTTTACCGAAATGCTCCAACGTCAGAACGGCGGCGCATAGATTGCAGTATCTCATATTACCCAACCTAATTGATTGTCGTTGTTTCTTTCGTAAATGCGCGGCGTTTGGATTATCGGCGGCGCTTGCTTTGGTTTGTCCGGCGATGATAAAAACCAATCATCCGCGCGCACTTGGAAGGCATCGCCGCATTGCTGTATATTGCTGTAATTGCTTTCCGATATTTGCATGGCGAATTTGTCAATCTCATAGGCATGGTAAATAATGTTTTTGTAACCCAGCTTATCAAAGCAGTAACGCCCCGTTCCGATACCGTCATACATGGACAAAACCGTTATAGGCTCATTTTTCGGTATCCCTTTTAGCGCGTATGATAAAAGGTGAATTATTACTTCTGCTGTCCATCCATTTCCTAATCCTTTATAGGCTTGCGATTTAGATACCGCGCGGCAATAATCATCCGGCATTGTTTGAAGGCGGCAACATTCTGTAACGGTTAGATTTCGGATTATATAGAGGCCGTCCGGTAATTTTATGGGGTATTGCTTACCTTTGATGGTTATTAAGCCGTGCTTAACCTTGTAAATCGGTTGCGCGTTAGAATTCGGCAAGTATGGCACTATTACTTTTTCCTTGCATTGTCCAGCTAATAGCGCCCGCATTTTTGTATCGGGTAATTGAACATGATAGCCTTGTGCGTTTAGCCCTGTTTCTTTGTAAACGCATCTTAAACCCTGTTCCGTGCTTACCACGTTGCAGTTATCAAGCGGCTTATAGTCTACCGCCTCTATTGGCGCCGCTATCATGTTATCTTTTTCTACGGTTGTAAGGCAGTTTGTTTTATTAGGGTCCTGGTTTATTTCAAAGCGTTGGAGCGTTTGCAAGTTCGGGTTATAATCATCCCTTCGCCCGTGTTCGTTAATTTTGCGCCCTACAATGCGCCTGGCGTATGCGTTCACGGGTTCGGCAACACCCATGTATCCAAACTGACCGCCTGTTTCTATGTGTCGTATAAGATTATATTGCCCTTGCTTATTACCCCCGGACGCGCGTAAAGTATACGCTTTTTCTTTGTGCGCAATCGCATTGAATTCTAAAATATCCTGCAATAATATTCCCCGGTCGACCGGCGGCGGAACATCCCCGAAATTATGAGCGTAAAAGCGCTGGCGGTTCTGAGCGGATACAAGGGCGGAATTTATGTATTGTAGTGGCGTTTGCAGTTCGGCGGCTATTTGGTTTTTTATCGGTTGCGCGGCGGATTTATTATTTTCGTAAAGAAAGAAATCCGGGCGGAATTTTTCTTTTGCTATAAGGTAATTTTTAAACAGTTCCCAGCCTATCCCCTCCGCCGTGGTTTCGCGATTCTTGCTTTGCGCTATGCTCCAATGCGTACAGGGCGAACCGCCTATTAAAAACTTAATCATTATTCCGTTTCCTTTCGCGTTAGTTTTTCCGCCCTTAACAGCGCCGCCGCCTCGCATTTTTCGCAAATGTGCCTTTTCCCAGTTTTCCACCCGTGCTTTTCCCTTAAAATCCATTCCATCTTTGAAAAGCTAATATTTACGCTCCATGAATACCCGTTTCCGCATTCATCACATAAAGCCATGCTTGTGGTTTCGCCGTTCGTCTTGGTGATTTCAAGCATTACGCGCTGCCCTCCTTTCCTCTATCAGTAATTTGCACGTTTGGCCCGTTCCCGCCCGCTCGTTATGCTCGCATTTCCGGCAACAATACATACAGCAATACGCGCCGCCCGTTTTCGGGCATTTTTGAACCGTGCAAGAATTAAATTCACGCCAGCACCTTGAACAAGTGCGATAATACTTAAATGATACCGGGTTAGTTTTAAGGTTCACGGTTGCACCCCATTGTTACCGGCTCCGGCATCCAGTTTCATAATGCTGTTTTGACGTTTCCATTCGCGTACATCGTCTTTATCGAAAAGATACTCTTTACCGTTTCTAAATGCCGGGTATTCGCCTTTTTTGCATTTCTGGCGCACATATTCCCGCGATGTTGCGCCGATAAGACGCATAAACATTTCAATGTCAAAGAATTGCGGTAATTCGTCCCAATTTTTAATAATCGTTTGCCTTGCCATACTTTCACCTACTTTTATTGCATTTTTGCGTATTTTGTGGTATTATTTCCCTATGTTCGACAGTAAGGGGGTTGTCTGTATGAATTACGTTGCTATTGATTTTGAAACTGCATCCAGCGCGAATAACTCAGCGTGTGCGCTTGGTATGGCTTTTATGGAGAATGATGCTATAACGGATACTAAGTATTATCTAATCCAGCCGCCTACCCTTGTTTTCGATAAGAAAAATATAGAGGTACACGGGATAAGGCCGGACGATGTAAAGGATTCTCCGAAATTCTCCGAAGTCTGGCAGGGAATTAAAAACGTGTTCGATGAAAACCGGCTTGTATTCGCGCATAATGCCCGGTTTGATATGTCCGTGCTTTATTGCTGTCTGGAATACTATAAAATTCCGATGCCCGAATTTATGTATTCTTGCAGTATTCCTATATCTACTAAAGAATGTGGCGGCGAAATCGGTAAATCATTATCCAGCCGGGCGGAATTCTTTGGTATTGATGCCGGTACGCATCATAATGCCTTAGATGATGCTTTGACTTGTGCTAAATTGGTCTTGGCTACGGTTGAGGCATCCCGGCAAAAAACCTTAGATAGCTTTTTGCGTATACGCGCCATAGAACAAAAGAAATTTTCCGAATTAAAAGTAATGCGAAGTCTCGGTAACTCGCTGTATTCCTCAATAGATTATGATTCTGTGGTTTCTAGCAACGAAAGCATAGATACTAGCAATATTTTCTATGGTAAAAACTTTGTTGTTACCGGCACTTTTACGCAATCGCGGGCCGAAATCATCCAGCAAATTGTAAACGCTGGCGGCATCGGGCAAGCGAACGTAACAAAGAAAACAAACATTTTAATTGTTGGTACGCAAGATAGTACACTTATTGGCGATGATGGTTTGAGCGGCAAAGAAAGGAAGGTTAATACTTTAATTGAAGGTGGAGCGGATATAAAAATCATTTATGAAAAGGAGTTATTCCAGCTTTTTGATGATTTACATAAAACATTAAGTACGGCAAATAAGTGACGGGAAGGCCCCGCCCGCTATGGGCGGGGTTTTAGCTTGCCCGTTCTTGGGCCGCCGCGCGGTTCATAGGAATATCAATATTGCCCGCCATCGCGTCTAATCTGCCTTTAAGATAGTATTGTATGGCTATGCGCTCGTTTGGCGGGAATTGGTTTAATATTCCTAACGCCTCGGCGGTTTCCCGAATCTCAGCTTTGCTTACGTTGTTATCCATTATTTTTATCTCCTTTCTGGCGGCTATCGGGCTTGTAACCGTATGCCTTGCCGCATTACCCCGCCGATCGGCGGGTCACTCTGCGTTATAATTACTCTACGGCGGCTTCTATGTATTCAATGGCGTTTTCCAAATGCTCTACAGCTTCTTCTAGCGCGTCCACTGCTTCGCTTGCTTTTTCGTAACGCTCAGAACCTTGTAAATTTTCTGGCATATTATCCCTGTATTCTTCTTCCTCGCTTTGTAATTCTTCTAAAATATCCTTTAATCCAGCTATTTTATCTTGAATTTCAGCTAATGCCTTTCTGCGTGGTTTATTCATTTACTGCACCCCCTTTTTCGTATAGCGCGGGGATTAGCCGCCCCGCTCGGCATGGTATTTACTGGTTTTTGTAAGTTTCTTGAAATGTAAGGCACGTTTGACCGTTTGTATACCAAAAGCTAATTAAGTCCGGGTATCTTGTGGACAGTCCGCGAAGCATACAAGCTATTTCTTCAAAGTGCCAGCGAATACAATCTTCATCTTCGGCGGCTTGTGTAAGGGTTATTTGCATATGGTCGCTATATCGGTCTAGCAAGTACCAAAGTAAGGTATCGGCATTCGCTATGATTTCGCCTTTTGTGATATGCTCGGCTAATTCCCTTAACTGCCACGGTGTATTGCGTTCTGCTATCTTCTTCCACATGGGATTTTTGCGAAGTCTGTTAAATGCGGGGCGAAAGTGCCTAAGTTGAGCTTCGCTAAAGTAGTCCGTTCTTCCGTCATCAGCTATTAGCAAGTCAAGCCTTTCTCTGTAGTAATCGTTTAATATCGGTAGCCTATATTCTTTAGCTGTTCTAGTCATTTTCATGTACCCCCTGTTTTTTTAGTGACTTATCTCTTTGTCAACTTTATTATATCTCAATGAGATTATAATGTCAATGCTTTTTGTAAATTTTGTTGACAAAGAGATATTTTTAATTTATAATAGCCTTAAAGGTGGTGTAAATATTGGAAATTAACGAAAAAATTAAGGCTGTACGCGATTCATTAAGCCTTACGCAAACTGATTTTGGTAATAAAATTGGTCTAAAACAAAATACGGTAGTCCAACTTGAGAAAGGTCAACGCGCCGTCACCGATAGGACGATTATTTTGATTTCTCAAACCTTCGGTGTAAATGAAGATTGGCTTCGCAACGGCAACGGCGAAATGTTCAATGAAAATGACGATACCGTCATAGCCGCCGTTGTGGACGAATACAAGCTTGATAGCTTTGATGAAATTATTCTAAAGGCATATATAGAAAGTCCGCCAGAAGTCCGCGCCGGGTTCGGCTCTTTCATCAAGCGGTTTTCGCGTTATGTATTAGAAAACGATGTACATCTTGCACTTGGCACGGCCTTTAATAATATTGACAATACGTATCGCGGCAAAGGAAAAAGCACGGGCGCGGTGCTGGAGAATGTGAAGAATGATTTAGAAGATGCTTTTTCGGAGGTACTTCCCCCTGCGCGTAACCATGAAAAGCCAGCGGACAACCCGCCGCCCGCCGCCCCGTCAAAGCTGGAAGTGTTAAAAGCCGGTGATGAAGATTTAGAGAAAGAGGCGGAGGAATTCGCGGAAATGGCAAAACAGCAATTCCTTTCTGAAAAGAGACGGGAATTACAAGCATCATCTGCGAAAGAATCCGGCGCGGGTTAATCTGATACAAGCGGGCAAAATAAAAAAGCCCTCCGGCGGCTGGCCGGAAGGCGCGGGGGATGTGATGCAATGTCACGGCAAAAAAATAATGCAAAGCGTGATGATGGGTTATTCCAAAAGCAAGTATACTTAGGCCGTGATGAAAAAAGCGGTAAACGAATATGTAAAGTAGTTTATGGCCGTACCCAAAAAGAGGCGAACGATAAAGCGGATGAAGTCAAACTTGCGCTTAAAAAAGGTATTGACGTTTCCCCGGAATTGGTTACTTTCTCACAATGGGCCGATAGATGGATAAAGATTAAAAAATCTGAGATTTCCGCCGTCCGCGCCGTGGTATATGAGGCTAATATAAAGCACCTAAAGGCGGCTTTCGGCGGCATGGATATAACAAAAATACGTCCCGCAAATCTGCAAGACGTTCTAATAGACTTGTCTATTAACAATCCAAATACCGGCAAACCTATGGTAAAGAAAACCTTATCTGGCCTAAAAAGCACGGCGTTACAGATATTTCAACTAGCTGTGGATAATCGGGTAATGGATTTTAACCCCGCCCGCTCAGTAAAGATACCGGCAAGAGATACGCCCGCCAAAACCCGCGCCCTTACGGATGCAGAACAAAAATGGATTACAGATACGCCGCATCGCGCCCAGCTTGCCGCTATGATTATGATGTATTCTGGCTTGCGGCGTGGGGAATTGATAACCCTTACATGGAACGATATAAACCTAAGCGCCGGAACAATAACGGTTAATAAGGCCGTGGAGATTGTACGCGGCAAGCCCGTGTTAAAGGATTTTGCTAAAACTCCCTCCAGCATCCGCGCTGTGAATATCCCCAACCGGCTTGTAAATTATCTAAAAGCGCAAAAGCGTCAAAGTATTTATGTATGTGTAAGCACTCAAAATAAGATGCACACACAAAGTAGCTGGCGGCGTATGTGGGAAAGCTATCTTTCAGACTTAAATATAAGATACGGGGATTTTTCCCCGTTTGAAAAGGTTCCTACAAGCAAATTCGACCCGGCTGGCGCTCCGTTCGTGATTCCAAACATAAACCCGCATTGGCTTCGACATACGTTTTGTACGATGCTTTATTTTGCCGGTGTGGACATACTTACCGCTAAGAATCAAATGGGTCATGCCGATATAAAAACTACGCTTGAAATCTATACCCACCTTGACGCACTTCATAAGGCAAAGGAAATAAGCAAGCTTAACACCTACTTGGACGGGCCGCAAGAGAATGAAAAGGGCGATTCAAGTAACATTCAAGTGAAAGGTAGTTAAATATCCTTTTGTTATACCGATAAATAATCTTTTGTTTGTACGTTCGGGACGTAGAAGCCGCAGGTTCAAATCCTGTCACCTCGACCATTTTTCCCATAGGCGAACCGCTTAGTTCGCCTATGGGACATTCTATTTTAGTGTGTTCCCCTGCGTTACAGATAATCACAAGCTTATCGTCAAACAAATAAATCTTGCTGATAAACGTGTCTACAAGCGCCATGCGGTAAGCCAAGTCGTTCACATCGCCATGTAGGAACTTCTCAAAGAAAAACCGCACCTGTTCAAACGCAAGGTCAGGGCGGAGTATCTTTTCTTTCGCAAGCTGCGCTTCGAGGTCAACGCGCTCCGCTTGCCGTTTCTCAATCTGCGCCGCGATAACGTCCACAACTTTCCCGCTTTCAAGGGCCTTTATGAGGTTGTTCGTCGTCGCTTCGTTTTCCTTGAGTTGCCTATTTATGCGCTTGATGGTATCGGTATTGCGTTCTTTTTGGCATAAATCAGACAGCTTTGCGGCGATTCTATTAATATTCACATCGGTCAGCAGGTTCTTAACCTTGTTTACAACTAAATCTTCGATGTATGTCTTTTGCACATTTTTCTTTTTACAGTCACCGCGGCGGCGATTGGTGACACATTGATAATACTGATGAAGTGAACCGTTGCGAGACGTACCGCTCACGCCAACCATAGCGGCCTCACAAAGACCGCAAAACAGCTTGGTCGTGAGGATATAGCTTTCTTCCAATGATTTAGCCCTCCCGGGGGCTTTTCTGTTTTTAGACATCAAAATCTGTGCCTGCTCGAATGTGGTATCATCAATGATACGCGGGATACCATTCGGCGCTTCTGTATCCTTGTAGGTGTAAACGCCGATGTATCGCTTGTTTGTCAATATCCGGTGCAGGGAGTTTTTGTTGTAGGCGTTGCCGCGACTGGTTTTGATTTGGTTTTCATTGAGGTATCGGATAATCTGTGCCATCGTTGAACCCGCCAAGTACATTTCAAATATCCGCTTGACGATAGGCGCTTCTTTTTCGTTAATAACAAAGCGTTTGCTTTCGTCAATCATGTAGCCAAGGGCCACATTTCCACCTGTCGCAAAACACTTTTCAGCATTGATTGCCATACCCCGGCGTATCTTTTGCGACAATTCAACGCTATAATATTCAGCCATTCCCTCGAGAACAGCCTCCATCAACACGCCGCTGGCATCATCGGATATGTTCTCACGCGCCGATAGAACCTTGACGCCGTTCTTTTTCAGCTTTGCCTTGTATGTCGCGCTGTCGTAACGGTTCCGGGCGAAACGGTCTAGCTGATAGACAAGCACCGCTTGAAACTGGCGCTTGACACTATCAGCAATCATGCGCTGAAATTCTGGGCGGTTATCGGCTGCGGTGCCCGATATGGCGCGGTCGATATACTCGCCTATGACAGTATAGCCGTTGCGCTCGGCATATTCATAGCAGATTTTGAGTTGTCCCTCAATCGATTGCTCGTTTTGCGCGTGAGAGGAAAACCGGGCATAGATGACGATTTTCATTTAATGTCATCGTCCTGTGCAAGCATATTTAGAAGCGTCTGCTTTAGCTTCTCATTCATCGGGGATTTCGGGTCAAAGCACATTTCGATGAATGCCTTCATTTGCTCGGTTTCTTTTGACATCCTCGGGCGGAACTCATACAGCTTGCCCTGCGGCTTATCCGTCCGGCAGAAGATATAATCAAGAGATACATCAAAGTAGTCCGCGTACCATAACAGTATGCGGTACGGCATCTCCGAGGCGTCATTTTCGTACCTGTTAATGGTCGATTGCTTTGTCCCTGCTATATCGGCAAGCGCCTGTTGTGACAGTCCTGTCGTTGCTCTAAGCGCCTTTAGTCTACCTCCTACAGTATCCATATGCAATTCCTCCCAGTTCAAATATATGATTATTATAACTCGAATTTTTAATATTGTCAACTCATAATTATAATAATTGAAAATGACACAGCGAATCAA
>Ga0099364_10002008_pt1 | contig 32769 bp, 18 predicted proteins | sample TergutTh196P3_FD_73070 | JGI IMG/M metagenome (GOLD analysis project Ga0099364, IMG submission 73070) | Microcerotermes parvus P3 segment gut microbial communities from Pointe-Noire, Republic of the Congo - Th196 P3 | ecosystem: Host-associated > Arthropoda: Insects > Digestive system > Gut ... | reverse complement strand
ACTGGGCACTTGCCTGCCGAGGGCAGGTTAACAGTCACCGATTGGAGTTATCTTGATAAAAACCCTTACCGCTCGGCGATTGCGGGACTCCCCTACTCATTTGACCAAAAAACTTGTTAGCGGACTGGGTGAGTGGGGCAGTCCTGTCGACAGGACTGTTGGCAAATTGCAAATTTGGACTCCCCGACAGGGGTATTGACAATGGACACATCACCGCCTACAATCGGAGAGTCCAGTCCTTTGCAGGATGTCGTTTCTTATACCATGCGTCCCAACACCCTCGTCAATCTAACAATCGGTCTCTTCGCCGGATTGCTCCTCTTCGGCAGTACCGGATTAACGATGGGATTCCTCTTCGTGTTTCGCAGTAATACAAACTCTATCGAAATTCGAGTGCCTACTGAAAGGATTATTGCTACGGTTCCCTACGTTCCCGTCGAAGGAACACTCACGCCCGGAACCGGCACACCCTCTCCCATCTCGGCAACTTGGCCGCAGTTTCGCGGCGATAATTACGATGCCATTTCGACGGAAAGGGTTGCTCTCCGAAGAAATTGGACGGAGGCGAACCCGCCGCCGACGCTCTGGGGCTTACCCCTCGGCGAAGGCTACGCCGGTTTCGCCGTTCGCAATGGAAGAGTCTATATCAAGGATTACGACGAAGAAAACCAACGGGATGCTCTCCGGTGCCTTTCGCTTGATAATGGCGAAGAAATATGGCGGTACTCCTATCCGGTACAGATCAAAAAGAATCATGGCATGTCCCGAACGATACCGGCAGTTACCGACCAGTATTGCGTGTCGATGGGGCCGAAATGCCATGTGCTTTGTGTTGATGCAATGACCGGCGAGGAAAAATGGCTCATTGACCTGCGCCATCTCTATGGCACCGTCGAGCCGGATTGGTATGCGGGACAGTGTCCGATCATCGTAACGCTTCCCGACAGAGAGCAACCTTCCGCAATCATTGCTCCCGTCGGTCCCGAAGCGTTAATGGTGGCGTTGGATTGCGAAACCGGCGAAGAAGTATGGCGAACGCCGAATCCTTTCCACTGGAATATGACGCATACCTCGATTGCTCCGATGACGCTGGACGGGCAACTAACCTTTGTTTATCTCGGCGATGATGGACTTGCTGGTGTACGGGCGGCAGATGGAGAAATTCTCTGGTCGATGACCGGTTGGAAAACAGCACTGGCAACGTGTCCCTCGCCGGTTATTCTTTCGGAAAATCGAATCTTTTTCAGCGGCGGTTACAATCGCGGGTCGGGAATGTTGCAGATTGTGTTCAACTCGCAAACGGAAAAATATGAAGCACGGATGTTGTTTGAATTGCCGGATACCGTATTTGATTCAGAACAGCAAACACCTATCTACTACGAGGGGCATATTTTTGGGCTTCGGCAGCGCGGGAAACAGTTTGTCTGTTTGGACGTGAATGGAAGAGTCGTTTGGGAAAGCGGCAGGACACAGCAATTCGGCAGCGGCCCCTACATCATCGCCGACGGTATGATTTTGATTGTGGATGATGAGGGCATTCTTTCGGGCATTCGGGCAACCCCATCGGGGTATCATAAATACTTCGAGGTAGAAACAATGGAAGACTACGCCTGTTGGGCTCCGATGGCAATCGTGGAGGGTCGATTGCTCCTTCGTGATCAAAAGTCGATGAAGTGCATTGACCTTCGGGAATAGACGGGATGCCCTCAACGGGGACAATTTGTCTTTTGCATCCCTTTATTTTGCATATCTTTATTGCTGATTTGTAGGGAGTCTCTGAAAATCGGTTTTCGCTTCTTGTTTTAGGAGGAAACGGTACGAATCATTACATTGCGCCCTTTGCGCTCTTTGCGGTTAAATCTTCTTTTTTAACCGCAAAGTACGTAAAGGGCGCAAAGCCCAATTTCATGCCACTTCCAGTATACGTCTAGATTCCCGCCTGTGCGGGAATGGCATGGCGGGTTATGGAACCAGTCTAATAGACATTTAACCCTCTCCCTTAGCGTGGATTTCTCGCTCGGTATTCAAGCCAGATTGCTGGGTCAGCCTCGTATAATTTCAGTTCCTCCTCCGTTTTCGGCGGATCGAGCGGACGAACCACCCGGAAACCAACAGCAGGAGCATTGGTAAGCCACCAAATACTTCTCGGAAACTGCGGGTCATCAACCCGCCAACTCTCATCATAATGCAGGCGGCGTGCCGAACGGAGATCGGCAGGCTCATCAGTATCAGCATCTCCGCCGCGTACAACGTTTCGGGGATCCATGTTGCCAATCAGGGTCGCCGCCGGGCGCACCGGTGCCGCAAATGTACCAGGTTGCCGGTTGGCATAAGTATCCGCCGCATGCCGCTCAAGAACCCATTCGGCCACGTTGCCATGCATATCGTACAACCCCCAAGCGTTTGGCTTTAATTGTTTCACTCTTTCTACGCCGTCCCCCAAGGTATTGTCGAACCACCAAGCGTAGTCATCAAGATCGCCGTCATCATCACCGAAGGAGTATGCCGTTGTCGAACCAGCCCGGCAAGCGTATTCCCATTCCGCTTCGGTCGGGAGCCGGTAGTATCTGCCGGTCAATGCAGTAAGCCATTTGCAATACATTTGAGCAGCATAGATGGTCATCCCGGTTGCCGGATAGCCCTGTTTCCCCTTGTTGTCGTGACTCGACGAGGTTCCCCAAAGATTGGTTGGAGCGGCCAGTGCATCCGCAAGGCGGTCGCGTGCAATAAGAGTGTCGTTCTCCCTTCGGTTCCGCTGAAGATCACGCAACGCAAATTGTCCAAATTGCAACCAGGTTGTTTCATGCTCTTCCATCCAGAAGGGCAACACCTCGACTTCGATCTGCGGCCCTTCGTCATCACTTCGTCCTTCTTCGGATTCGGGACTGCCCATCATAAACTTTCCCCCCTTGATGGGGATCATCTTGAAGGTGAGTTCGGTGCCGGGAATCGTCTCGACGTAGGGTTTCATCTCGGCTTCGGTCGTTGCCGCAGAATCAGCGACGGGCAACGGATTGGCAAGGAATGTCAACGAGGATTGAAAAATGGGATTTTTCATATCCTCCTCTTTTTGGGGGTCATCATATTGGGCAAAGAGCGGTGAAATAAAGGCAAGGGAGAGTCCCAGTGCGGCAGTAAGGGTTGTTTTTTTCATAATAGCGGTTTCGGCATCAAAAGCGGTTGAACGATTTCGGGTCATTCTAGCACAAACAAAACGTTTTCGGGAGAGGGGATGCGGGCAGAACCCTTGGACGGGGTGTATCCAAACTTTTTGGGAAACCTCTAATAATATAAAAACTCCTTTGCGTTCCTTGCGCAACCCTTTGCGAACTTTGCGGTTACTCTTTTTTTTACCGCAAAGTACGCAAAGGATGTGCAAGGGGCGCAAAGTCCAATTTCATATCCTTTATCCTTTTCAGAATACACCCGTGCCCTTGCGGATAGTCACGTTGTCCTGTATAATACCGAGATTGTTATTCTATCCGTTCAAATATTTCTCTACAACACAATGCTTCATTTTGTACGCACTTTTGCATTTGTCTGCGTTCTCGCCTTTGCTTCGCTGCCCCTGTCGGCGGCGGAAATCCAACCTATCAAATACGTGTTCCTCTTCATCGGCGACGGCATGTCCTTCGCCCAACAACAAATGGCAGAGGAATTCGTCCAAAAGACGGAAAATCGCGGCTTGAAAATCAATGCCATGCCGTATCAGACCATCACCACAACCCACGGTGCCGACGTGTTCGTGACCGAATCGGCTGCCGCCGCCACCGCCATCGCCAGCGGCTCGAAAACCACCAGCAGGGGAGTCGGACTGGATGCCAACGGTGATCGAGTCGAATCCATTGCCGAACTCGCCCTTAAAAATGGACGCAAAGTCGGAATCATTTCGTCTGTTACCATCAACCACGCCACGCCCGCCGCATTTTATGCACACAATACCAGCCGAAATAACTATTACGAAATCGGCTTGGATATGATCGCCGCCAACTTCGATTACTTCGGAGGAGGCGGGGTGGATAGAAACAATGACAGAAATAACGAAAATTATAAAGGCGACATCTACGCTCTCGCCCGAGAGGCAGGTTATACCGTTGCCCGAACAGTAGCGGAGATTCGGACTCTCAAGCCGGGCGAAGATAATGCCAAAAAGGTCATGGCTTTTCCCCACAGCGGAGCGATACCCTACGCACTTGACAGCAATGAAGGAGATATACGGCTGCCCGAATTCACCAAACAAGCGATTGAACTTCTGGACAATCCTAATGGTTTCTTCATTATGGTCGAAGGAGGCAAGATCGACTGGGCATGCCATAACAACGACGGCGCAGCGGCGATTTTAGACATCATCGAATTCGACGATGCCGTCAAGGCAGCGTTTGAATTTGCGGATAAAAAGCCGGGCGAAGTCTTGATCGTCGTTACCGGCGACCACGAAACGGGTATGCTTTCGGTCAGTCATTCGAGTACGGGTGCCCAAGTTTATGTTTCTCTTTTGGCAAATCAAAAAGTATCGAGGGACGTTCTTATTCCGTCAACCGAAAGGTTCATAAGAAACGGCGGTGAAAACGCAACGTTTGAAAATTTCAAACCGTTCATCACGGAGAACACTGGCTTAACCTTCACCGAAGAGGGACGTTGGCAAGCGGGTAACTTAAACCTGACGCAAAACGAAATGAGAGACTTGGAAAATGACTTCAACAGAACCAAAGCGGCCGTCGAAGAGAACGCAGGTAGCGGCAGGGATCGAGTGGCACAGACGATGCTTCGCATGCTCAACAACAAGTCGGGTTTGACTTGGGGCAGCGGCGGACACACCGCCATGCCGGTGATGACGGCGGCTTGGGGCAATCAAGCGGAGACGGTTGTGCGAGCCATTCGCGACAATACCGATATTGGCAAGCAGTTGAAAATGGCGGTAGGAGTCATGCCGGGACGTTAACCGCCCCGACCGTGCGCCGCACGGCAATAAAGCATAACAACATAATGTTAAACGAATCAACCAAACACACGGTGCCTTGGACGGGACTTGATGTCCTGCTGTTCCTTGGTCTCTTTGTTGCGATGCATCTTGCGTGCGGGATCGCAGGGGGACTCGTTATGCTTTTAACCCAGCACATTCCCGCGGCACCACAGGTACAAGTACAGGTGGAAGAGTCGGAAGAGATTCTTGTGTATGTGAAAGAAGAGAAACATCACGGGCATCCAATCCTGCAACTGGTTCAATATGGAAAAAACTCGCCGTCTATTTTGCTGCTCGCCTTTTTTGCCGTCGTTGTTGCGGCACCCTTGGCGGAAGAGATACTCTTTCGCCTCTTCTTTCAAGGGTGGCTCCACGCAAAACTTTCGCATTGGAATGTGCCCGGAGCAAGCGGGATTGCCATTATCCTCGTTTCACTCGTTTTTGCCGCCATTCACGCGGGAAGCAGTGAAAAAATCGCTCTGAACATCTATGTGTATGTGGTCATGTTTACCGGCATCATCATCGGCAGTCTGTTTATTTTCGCACTGGGAATCTATTATCTGAGCGAAATGCGGGATGTAAAAGCCGCTCACGCCTTATTTGGAACAAAGCGGTTACCGCAGGGGCAATTTGTTGTCATTGCCGGTGTTTGCCTCTTGGCTCTCTTGTTCGTGTTTGGACTTTCTTTCATCCTGCACTTGATTGTTCCCGAGAGGAATACTGATCCGATACCGATATTTTTCTTTTCGCTGGCACTGGGATACCTTTACAGCAAAACGGGCAATCTATCATACTGCATTTTGCTTCATGCGGCATTGAATATCACGAGTCTGACGTTGGCCTGGTTTACGGTATAGAGTTTGTATACCGAAATGGTTTGAAAATCCCCGGCAACAAACACCAAAATAACGCTATTTCAAGGGACTCTTGCTATGCGATCCGGGGATTTTCAACCGTGATGGGTATAACTATGCCAGCCCCAAAATTATTTTCGTGCCAAAAGGGCCATCAGCCCGCCTGTTTACCAACGCCAAAACGATTCAATAAGAAATCTCTTACTTCTTGTATGAATCTTCTTGTCATTCTTTAATTTATGACTATAATTGCCTCCTTAGGGGGAATTTTTAATCTTTACACGGATGAAAAAGAAACCAGAGAAGCGTTGTCGCCTAGCGAAGGAGTCGCTCGCTGGAGATTGTTTGGTCACGCCAAAAATATACCGTGAACACGCTCTCGCCTATACCCAAGGCTTGCTCTCCAACGTCGAAAAGAAGAACAGAAAAAACGCCGAATCCATTGCCTACTTGCACGGACAAGATCGACAACCCCTCCAAATATTCATCGGTCCACATAATTGGAATGAACACGCACTCCTCGACGAACTCGCCGAACAAGTCGCTCAACACATCGGAAGCGAACTGGGTATTCTTGTGATTGATCCAACTTCCTCTCCGAAGAGAGGTATGATGAGTGTCGGTGTACAGCGTCAACCGGACAACACGAGCCATCGAATATCGAAAAAACGCAATAACGCAATAAAGCAGACGCATCCTCCGTAATAAAAAGAGGTTGGGGGAATTTATACAGTAGAAAATAGACAATTTTTGCCCTGTCAGGGCGATTTTTTTGACCCTTTTTCGGAATGTATCATCATTTCGCAGCACTCTATTACAAAGGAAAAACCTAATGATTACCAAAATAACCGGGCAGTTATCGACGCTTGATGAGGACCGTGCCGTTTTGTCGGCGGCTCCGTTCGAGTACGAAGTCCTGATTCCCGAATACACCCGCCGTCATCTGCAAAGCGATCTCGGCAAAACCGTTTCGCTCCACACGATTTACTCGCTAGAAGGGAATCCACAGGGAAAAATCACACCGCTCCTCCTCGGATTTCTCACCGAAGCGGAACGGCAGTTTTTCGAGATGTTTTGCAGCGTCAAAGGGATCGGCACCCGAAAAGCACTTCGGGCAATGGTGCGCCCCGTCAAGGAAATTGCCGAAGCGATTGAAGAGAAAGATGACAAATTTCTTTCGACGCTTCCCGGCATCGGCTTCGCGATGGCTGAACAGATCGTTGCTAAACTCCGGCGCAAAGTCTCCAAGTTTGCTCTGCTGGTCGCCCGCACTTTGCCCGATGCGGAACAGCGGATTGATGTCGTTTCGGAGACCTTCGAGGCATTGCTTTCCTTGGGACATAGCGAAGCGGATGCCCGACGGCTCGTCGATGCGGCATTGCAAACGAAGACGCGGTTCAAAGACTCTGGCGAGATGATTCAAGCCATTTACCAAAATAGCCGGTAAGCGATAGCCGATAAGCCTTGCTGTTCATCCGGCGCAATACCAAACGAAATGGTAAAATACCGGAGCGGCAAAACAGAGAGAATCGATTCGGTCTAAAAATCCGCCATGTCCCGGAATTAAGGCACCATAACTTCCCACACCTCTGTCCCGTTTGATCGCCGACATGGTCATGTTTCCGAGAAAACCCATCAGGGAAACAAGCATGGCGGCAAGACCGGCTTGCCACATCTGCGGGAAGGGGGTGAAATACCACAATGTCGCCCCCAGCAGAGCGGTCGCCATCATGCTGCCGAGAACTCCCTCCCACGTCCGGGTAGAATTAATCCGTCCCGCAACAATGTACCGCCGGGAGGCACGCGACCAAAGGTACTGGAAAACATCACTCAATTGAACAATCAGCACAAAGAAGAACAAAAGTTGAAAGTGCTTGCCGCTGACAGGGGGAAAAATCCACAGCAGTTGCGGGATGGACGAATCCCCCTCTTCGGCCAATACCGTTTCGGGCAATGCCATTTCGGGCAGTGCCGTTTCGGGCAATACCATTTCGGGCAATGCCGCCGGTTGATATTCGACGGGTTCCTCCGATCCGACAAGGGTTGCAATCACTGTTTCCTGTACCGTTTCCTGTAAATTGCGATTGAGGACCGTTGCCGGCGGCGGTTCGGCGGCTGGTGTTCCATTGGGCAAGTCCAGCGTGAGTAATGCTGGGGCGTAACTCAAGGAATAGACGCACACGATCAATCCCAGTTGAAGTTTTGCCGTGCGTTCCAAAAAACGTTTCGGATCGCCGGAAATCGCCATCATCCCGGGCAGCACCAAAAAGACGTAGCCCGGCAACAGCATAGAAAAGACATGATAGGGCGTGAGTCCTGTTAGGTGAATGAACCATTCGGGATTAACTCCCACGAGGGCGAACTGCAAGGGCGTAAAGAAGAGATAAATGAAGAAGAGCGTTTGGTGGTCGGCGGGACTCTTTGGGGTGAGCGTAATATATTCCCGCAGAATCGCGAGCGACAGAAAAAAGAAAAAGATCAGCGTTGCCAGTAGTCCCATCAGAAACACGCAGGCTAACACTCCGAAGAGAATCCACCATATCCGAATCCTTGGCCGGAAGGTTTCGATGATTGCCGGATCGACTCCGTAATCGGTATATTTCAAGAGGGAGCGCAACCCCACCGTGGCTGCGACAAGAAGCAGCAACACACCGCAGAAGAGAAAAAGGGTTGGGGCATCCACGTTTGCCTATTTTACCAGATTTCATCTATATGTGATGAGGGGATAGGAACTGTATCGTAGTAACATATCCAAAGAGCCGCAAGCGCAGCGTAGTTCCAAAGAGTTACAAGTGTAGCGTAGCGTAACTTGCGGGTGCAACCGAACACGTCCGCCACCCGCAAGTTCCGGCGGAGTACCGCCTACACTGGCGGCTCTTTGTAAATAGGTGAATGTTATTTTGATACACTTCCATACCAATTCTTCTATCATCCCATACAGTCTATATTATACGGGACTATCGCCCCGGTAAGGACTTGTATCAAAATAACTTTGCTATTTTTATTTGCGCTACCCGCGATTCACCCGGAGATTACGGTGCGTGACCATTATCATTGGCCGCCTACATCTCCGGCTCTTTTGGTAATGTTATTTTTGTACAGTTCCTCACAGTTCACAGAGTCCGTGGCGTAAGCCAGGGACACGTTCGGTTGATTCCCTGGCTTACGCCACGGGCTCTGTGAACTGACTCTGTGAACTGTTACCATCAGCACAGTAAGTTTTCTAACCGCAAAGGCAACAAAGGTCAATTTTATGCCGTTTGCAGCATAGACCTCCACCCCTTTACCGCTTCTTTTTCTTTTTATTTTTTTCCTTGTTTTGCTGTCCCAACTTTTGCTGTTTTGCTGCTTCTTCGAGGACTCCCCGCCACCATTTGGCTAACCGTCCCTCCGGTTTTGCAGACGGTTGCTCGCCCCGGTTTTTTGAACGCTTTTTATTACGCTCCGCCTGCGGAGCGGATGACGGTGAAGTGCCCGACGAGGAGACCGTGGATGATGAAGCACTGGAAACCCCGTCCGGCTTCTTTTGCGGTTTCGGAATGAACCGCCGTTCAGCAAGTCCCCAAGTGGTCGATACAATGAAATAGAGGCATAGTCCGCTCGGAAATTTGAAGAACAACAATCCCATAAAAATCATCATGTACTGGAATATCTTGCGTTGCAATCGGCTTTGCTCATCTGTCGGCGGCGGCATTGTTACCATCATCTGAATCAAGAACAATGCCACCGTCAGCATCGGCAAGATGTTGAAATAAGGGCCCAAACCAGTCTGTCCCGTATTAAAACCCGTCCAGCCGAGCCAATTCCAAAAGGCACTCCAATCGTAAAGCATATCCGGTGCCGAAAGGTCGTTGCACCAACGCATAGCCGACGAAAACATCGGCGAACCGTAAAGTCCCGCATCAACCGTCAACGCCTTATACAGCCCGATAAAAATGGGTAACTGAATAAAAATCGGCAAACAACCGCTTAATGGGTGATACCCATGCTTCTTGAACAATTCGCTCTGCGCTCTTGACCGAGCTTGCAAATCATCCTTGTACTTTTCGGCAAGGGCTTTGAGTTCCGGCTGGATTTCCGCCATCTTCATCGCACCGATTGCTTGCTTGCGGCTTAAAGGGAAGAGGAGCAACCGGACGCAGACCGTCAGTGCAATGATTGCCAGTGCGTAGGGCATGCCGAGTCCGTGAAAGAAATGCAACACGGCCAGTAGCGGAATGGCGGCAAACCAGAACCAGCCGTAGGAAATCGTGTCTCCGAGATTATGTTCCGCAAGGACGGCAACATCCTTCGGGCCGGCAAAGATGGTATACGTATGGTTGATCTCTTCATCCGGCTGTAATTCTGTTGCTTTGCTCCACATCCGAAAGGAGACGTTGGTTAATACCCGCCAGTCCGTATTTTTCGTGCCGACGCGTATCGGGAATACTCTGCTGTGCCAGGGCTCTTCCGCTGCCGACGGGGCTGTTTTGAGAGTGCACTGGAAAAAGAGGGAATCAATTCCGATATATTCGGGCGAAATGTCGCTCCACGGCTGTTCTACCCTGTCGAAGTGAATGACGTTATTGGAGACCACCGCACTTCTGTTCCCGTGAAGGCGCAAGACGATGTCGCGAATTCCATACGAACCGAATTGGGGCCCCATCTTAAAACTGTACCATCCCCCTTCAACCGGCAGCCCGGCGGGGCCATCCAGTTGATAAGCAACCGTTTGCGGCTGCGTGTCCAGATTGCGGACGGTAACATTGAGCGTTAATTCATATCCCGCCCCGACTTTGAAGGAGTCTCCGGCTTCGCTTTTCTTTTGGAGACGATAAGTTTTAAGGACTTCGAGATTGTAATGCGGGATGGTACGGCGAAACACCGCCTCGTTTTCCGAAGCGGAGGCGATTTCCCAGTATTCATCCCGGAGGGCGACGTTTTCCAATTCATTGCCGAGAGTCGGGTCAACGGGGATCATACCGCGTAACGCTGAATTGCTCACTCGCTGACTGGCGGGCAAATCAAGTGCCTGTCCGCCGACCTGCTGCAAGGTCATGAGAAAGGAGAGTTGGTCGGAATTGCCGTCCACGCCGCGCAGTCCCCCCATCAGACGGTATTGTTCGTAATTACTCGGAACCGATTCGGGACGGAAAACATCCATCGGATATTGACCGAGTTGGATTTGCAGAGGCCCAACCCGATTGTCATCCCGAATAACGGTGAGTCCAATCCAATCTCCCGGCTTTGTGGTCAGCAGGGCATTTCGGAGGTCGGCAAAGGTTTCGACTTCATCACTTCTTTCGGAGACTCGGCTGTTCCTGTTCAGGAAGTCAATTTGCACGATGTTGTCGCCGACTTGCAAAACATTGTCTCTGGCGGCAGGCGTACCAGCCCCGACCACTTGGACGGTAACGCCGCCGCCCGACTCGTCGGCAAGCCGCTGGTCGGCAACGATTTGGCCGAGATAGCCTGAAAGTTCCTGTACATCCCGATATTTCGTATTGAGTTCGATTCGGCTGGGAGCAGCACCCCGATTGGTGAGGGTTACAAGCATCTGGTAATCGCTCTGGGGATCCATTGAACCGAGCGTTACCCAGCCGGGAGCGGCATCGGTGGCTGCCAGTTGCGTGTGATCGGTTTCACCGGTTTCGGTGCTTTCAGGCACATTCTGTTCATTCTGCCGATTTTGTGCTTGATTTTGTTGCCGGAGAGGATCATCAATGTTGGGGGGTGCTTGCGGTCGGGGAGGGGGGACAAGGAGGAACCAAATCAAAAAGAGCATCGCCATCATGAAATAGAACGTACTCCGATCACGGTTGGGGCGATTGATGTTAGGAAGAAGTGATTGCATTCGCGGGAAAAGTGGGAACCGGAGATGCCATTTTATCCTTTTTGCGATTCCTTGCAAGGATGATACGGCCGTCCGCAGTATCAGAATCAGTCCGTCGGCATGTTTATTTATACTGAAAACGGTATAAAATTGGACTTTGCGTCCCTCGTGCATCCCTTGTGTCCTTTGCGGTTCAATCCTCTTTTTAACCGCAAAGAAGATGCAAAGTGCGCAAAGAACAAAACGTCCCAGTTGTCCCCGTCGTGTAGGGTTTATTTCCCTCCGAGTTTCCTTGCGGTGGGTAGTAGATTATAGGAACATTTTTCCCTCACTTCACGCAGCGTTCGCTCTCCTTTTTGCAACAAATTCGGAGGCAAGAAGGTTTTTGGCAAAAAATCACCCTTCCACAAGTTCCCGAAGAAATTCGGCACGTTGATTCGTTGACAAACTCTCACCGACCAAAAAAGCGTGAATTCCCTCTTGCATCAGTTTTTCTATATCGCTGCGTGTTTTGATTCCGCTGGCGGCAACGACCGTTTGCTCGGCGGTGAAACGGGAAAACAACCGGCTTGACCGTTCGAGATCAATACCCATCGTCCGTAAGTTACGGTGGTTGATTCCAATCAGCGGCAAATGCAGCGGTTCAATCTTGTCAATGTCCTCTTCGTCGAAGACTTCGACCAGCACGTCGAGTCCCAGTTCCGTTGCAAGCCCGTGCAGGTCAGCCAGTTGCCGGCGTTCCAAGCATCGGGCAATCAAGAGCATCGCATCGGCATGCACGGCGGCTTCCCAAACTTGATAGTCCGTGATGACAAAATCCTTTTGCAATACGGGCAACTTGCAGGCGTTTCTTGCTGCCGTCAAATCGTCGAGCGAACCGAAAAAGTAGTGAGACTCCGTCAAGATGGAGAGACATGCCGCTCCTCCCAATTCATACTGTACGGCACATTCTTCGGGGACAAGATTGGGAGCGAACGCTCCCTTTGCCGGGCTGCCGCGTTTGATTTCTGCAATGACCGCTGCCATGCCGGGATAGAGCATTTTTTGTTGCAAGGATTTACGAAAAGGGCGAAAATCGGTGCGTTCCCGATGTTTCGCTTGCCATTCCTGAACAGAAACGGTTTTCGCCTCAACGTCGGCACGCCGTCGGGCAACGATCTCGGTGAGTATGTCGGTCATTGGAGAAATTATAGCATAAACGGCATGAAAATGGACATTTGTTTCTTTACATCCTTTGCGCCCTTTGCGGTAAAAACAAGAGGAATTCACCGCAAAGTTCGCAAAGGGTTACGCAAGGGACGCAAAGAAAGAGCCGCGTTCACAGAGCCCGTGGCGTAAGCCAAGGAATCAACCGAACGATTGCCTAACTGACGTTACGGGCTCTGTGAACCAGGGACTCTGTACACAATGACGACACTTGCGGCCCCCCGGCGATGGGGATATAATGCTCGTCATGACTTGTCTTTGCTCCGGTATCTTGTTTGCCGATGTTGCGTGTTCTCCCATCAGCCATATTCCGTCGGAAGGGGAATTGATTCCCACAGAAAAGATCGAATTGAACCTCGGCGGATGTGCGGCAAACGTCGCCGTCGATTTAACACGGCTGAATGTTGATGTGATGCTCTCCGGTTGTGTCGGCGATGATGCACTCAGCGGTGTCGTGCTGCAAGCCGTCGCCCTGCCGAACATCGACATCACGCGGATTCAACGCTCCTCCGGCCGTTGTCCCGGCACCGCGATGCATATCAATGTTCGGGAACAAGACCGGCGATTCATCTGCACGACGGGGGCCAATGATGACTACTTCTTTGATGACGGACTCTTTCAACTGCTTGCCGACCCGCATTTGAAGGGGCCGAAGATATTCTACCTCGGCGGTTTTTTTATGCTCCGTGCCCTAGAAACCGACCGAACCGTGCAGTTTCTCCAAACCGCCCGAAAGAACGGATGGACGACATTGCTGGATGTCGTACTTTACGGCAACCGGCCGTACTGGGATATTCTAAAACCGCTCCTGCCGCACACGGATATTTTTATACCCAACGAACAAGAAGGAGAAACAATCACGGGCAAACGCGAGCCGCACGGGCAGGCAAAAAGTTTTATCGAAGCGGGAGCCGGAGCAGCAATCATTACACGGGGGGAATTGGGAACGTTTTACTCCAACGGGAGGGAACAATTTCACGCCGGTGTTTATCCAACAGATTATGTGAGCGGAGCAGGAGCGGGCGATGCTTTTGTGGCAGGTCTGATTGCCGCACTGCTGGAAGGTAAGGAACACTGTGATGCCGTCCGCTGGGGAAGTGCTCTGGGAGCAAGTTGTGTCCGTGAAGTCAGTACAACCGGCGGTATCTTCTGCCGCAAGGAACTGCTCGAATTTATCGAAACGCATGAACTGGCGTTTGAAGGTTAATGAACGGATTTGAACATACCAAAAAATATCCGGCATGCGTGAATAGAGTAATAGTGCGGTGTATCCTTTGCCCTACAAAACACAATAAAAAATTATACTGGAAACGGACAGAAAATGGACGTTTTTTTCTACTGAATTCCTCAATATGCGTGATTTTACTCAACATCATTGGCACACGTTGGTCAAGACCGATATTGACCAACTCTTGGCACTTGCTCTTCGGGAAGATGTGCAAACCATCGGCGATTTAACCTGTCAGGCACTTGTGCTGGAATCGGCACAGGGTGCGGCAAACGTTGTTCTCCGAACTGACGGCGTTTTGTCGGGCATTCCGCTCATACCGCAGATAGTGTCGGCAGTGGAGCCGAATCTTGTTTGGGAATCTGCTCTTCAAGATGCCGTCGAATGTACGGGCGGAGCCGTCATCGGCACCCTTCGGGGACCCGCCCGAGGCTTACTGAGGGCAGAACGGCTTGTCTTGAATTTTTTGGGCAGACTCTCTGGTATTGCCGCACTCACAAAACGCTATGTCCATGCCGTACAGGGCACACAAGCCCGAATCTACGATACCCGAAAAACCACGCCGGGTTGGAGACTTTTGGAAAAATATGCCGTCCAGTGCGGCGGCGGAAACAACCACCGCGTCGGACTCTACGATGCCATCTTAATCAAAGACAATCACTTGGCACTCGGACGGCAAGGAAATGCGCCCTTTTCTCCGGCGGAAGCAGTTCTTCGGGCAAAGGAATTCCTGCGGCAGCGTGCTTCGATGGAGTTGCCGCTCGTCGAGATTGAAGTCGATACATTGGAACAACTGCGTGAAGTATTGTTGTCTGAGCCGGACATTGTATTGCTGGACAATATGTCTCTGGCACAAATTGCGGAGGCCGTGCAAATCCGCAACATGGTGCAGCCGGAAGTGCAGTTGGAAGCATCGGGCGGGATCACGTTGGAGACTGTCCGGCCTATCGCGGCAACGGGAGTGGAGCGAATTAGTGTGGGCGCATTAACCCATTCTGCCGTATCGCTGGATTTCGGACTCGACTGGGAAAGAGACTGAGACGGTCATACAAGAGCCTTTGCGGTTAAAAAAGGGTTTCACCGCGAGGGATGCAAAGGGAAAATATCTTCACAAGGGAAAATACGTTCACAGAGTCCAACGTTCACAGAGCCCGTGACGTAAGCCAGGGACACGTTACGGCAAATCCCTAACTGACGTTACGGGTTCTGTGAACGCGGCTCTGTGAACGTCGAAAACATTACCCTTGACCGCCACTGGGAAAATCGCTACCACTCATTCGCACAAGTGCTCCGGCGATGTCGGCAGGACTGACCGATCACGTCTGGACAATCAAAGAATGACTGAAATGCCCCGTACGTCTGTAAGAGAAAGACACAAGGAAAAATCGAGATTTCGACAGAAAAATGGGACGGCAGGAAAATGGACAATTTGCGTGATTTAGCCAAAAAGGGTAATCCGGGAAGGGGATTTCGCTCCTTCGTGTTATGCGGCGGCGATTCTAAAAACAGCACGCTTTTCTACGGAAATTTATTGTTTTTGCTAAAGTTTCGGGTAGAATGGATACAGCATCGCTATTTGCATCCCCCTTGTTGGCAATCAACTGTCAACTTTCAACCGGCAACTTTCAACCGGCAACTTTCAACCGGCAACTTTCAACTGGTAAACTTTTAATTGGCAATGACTCCCCATTCCGCAGTTTTATCTTCCCGACTTTCGGCTCCCGTGGAAAATACTCCCTGCCCGGAAACAGTTCAAGAGATTCGCGATCTTACTGAACTGTTGCGGTTGGCGGATGGTTTGCCGACAGAGTACCAGACGGACTTTTATAAAATCCTTGACCGGCTGACCGCCTGTGTTGAACGGCGGCAACGAATGCTCGGTTATGTACAGGATGCGTTGAGTCAAATGAGTCTCGACCTGAAATATCTGGTTTTTGATCTCGAAGTCACGCGGCGTGAACGGGATGAATACCGTAACCGGTTGGATGCGTCTATGTCTTAAACGCTATGTCTTAAACGGTGTCAAATTAGACTTTTTCTTTGCGAACTTTGCGGTGAAGTCTTTTTTAACCGCAAAGGATACAAGGGATTACGCAAAGAGCACAGAAAAATTGATATTATTAGAGGTTCCCACAAAACAAACAGAGCCCAATGCTCACAGAGTCCGGTTCACAGAGCCCGTAACGTCAGTTAGGGAATCATTCGGTTATTCCCTGGCTTGCGTTACGGGCTCTGTGAACAGTTTCCATCCGGGGGCTTTAGGCCGGTAGTTGTCCGGCGGACGGCAACTCTCGATCACCCCTAAATAACCCGTTGGTCAATCACTCTTTTCGCTTTTCCTTCGCTTCGGGGAATCGAGCCCGGTTGCACCAGCGAAACTTTGGCTTGAACGCCTGTGATCTGGTGTATCACTTGCCGAACGCTGTGTTGGAAGGATTCAATTTCGCTAATTTTGTCGCTGAATACATCCTGTTGCACTTCCAGCCGGATTTCGATTTCGTCCAACCCGCCGAACTCGCGAGTCAAAATAATCTGATAGTGCGGTTCCGCTCCCTCAACCCGAAGCAGTGCCGCCTCAATCTGACTTGGAAACAGATTGACTCCCCGAATAATCAACATATCATCACTTCGGGCAGCGATCCGCTTCATTCGGCGAATCGTCCGACCGCAAGGACACGGTTCCGTCATCAAGCACGTCAAATCCCGCGTTCGGTAACGGAGCATCGGTGTCGCAAAACGATCCAACGTCGTAAAAACGAGTTCCCCCATTTGACCGTCAGGCAAGGGTTCCAGCGTATCGGGATCAATAATTTCAGGATAGAAATGGTCTTCGTACAGGTGTGTACCGTGTTGATGGACACATTCCGCTCCGACACCGGGGCCGCAGATTTCCGTCAGTCCGTAAATGTCGTAGGCTTTGATTCCCCCTTCGGTTTCGATTTTCAGCCGCATTTCGTCCGACCAAGGTTCCGCTCCGAAGACACCGATTCGCACGGGCAAATCCCGAAGGTCAACCTCCATTTCCTTCGCCTTGTCAATGATGTGCAGAAAATAGGAAGGCGTGCAAGAAATAACGGTGGCACCGAAGTCCCGCATCAACATTACCTGCCGCTCGGTATTGCCGCCGGAAATCGGCACTACGGTCAGTCCAATGGCTTGTCCGCCGTCGTGTAATCCAAGTCCGCCGGTGAAGAGTCCGTAGCCGTAGGCGTTTTGCAAGATATCGCCGACCCCGACTCCGTAGCCGCGCAATGCCCGTTCAACCCCCTCCGTCCAGACGGCAAGGTCTTCCTTCGTATGGGCAATGACGACGGGCTTACCCGTCGTGCCGCTGGAAGCATGCATTCGCACGATTTTATTTCTCGGTACGGCAAAGAGTCCGAAGGGATAGGTATCCCGAAGGACTTGTTTCGTAACAAAAGGCAACTTGTGCATATCGTCGAAACTTTTGATGTCGTCGGGCATGATGCTCTTCAACTTCATTTCGGCGTGATACCAAGGGCTATTCTCGTAGGCGTGGCGTAGGATGATTTCAAATTTTTCCCATTGAAGTTCCCGAAGCCGGGCGGGCGTGAGATAGTCAAGGTTGGAAACAGAATTCGGCGGTGAATAAGAGAGAGGTGAATAAGAAGGAGGAACGGAATGACCGGTCATTGGGGAAAAAGCGTTCAATATCGAAAACGGTATTATACTACGCGGACGGCAGTTTGTAAATCTATTGCCCTACATGGGGACAAACGGGCATTTTCTTTGTGAACTATGGCTTTGTGAACTATGGCTCTGTGAACTATGGGTATTCCTGTCGAATGGGGCAGCATTTCAATCCGCTTTCTGCGAACAATAGCGGTTTTGCCGGCACCCCCCTTACAATTTTGTACAAAATATCCGGTTTTCTCATGAATCGCATCAATCTTTACCTATAATGCCCATAGTGCCGAAGTTTCGTTAACCGGAATAAACGGAACTTTTGCGCACAAAGTGCCGATAAAGACGTTAACTGCCCCGTCTGCGGAGCGCAGACGGGACAATGAAAAACCAATGACGGGATTACAACTAAACGTCGGACTCATCTCCGGCATCAACTACGTCGACCTCGTCGATCAGTTGATACGGGTTGACAGTATCGCCAAAGATAATCTGCAAGCCCGAACCGATAGGCTTGCCGCCGAAAGGGATGCGCTCACCAATATCATGACGCTCTTTCTGCCCGCCAGTTATATGATCCGGCGGCTCAATAATGTTACCCCCTTTCTGTCCACCGAAGTCTTCAGCAGCAACGAAAACCTCATCAAAGCCACCCGAACAGGCACGCCCCTCATTGGAAGTTACACATTCACCTCGTTGCAGATGGCCTCGGCCCAGCAAACCGTCGCACAGGGCGTTGCCAGCGATACCGACGCGCTCGGAAAAACCGGCACCATCACCCTCGGAAAGGGCTGGTCGGTCGAAACGGATAACAGCATCGAACTCAAAGACCTCAACGGCGGACTCGGCGTAACAAAGGGGCATATCCGCCTTATCGACGGCAACGGGCTCAGGGCAAATATCGACCTCCGCAATGCGATGACCATCAAAGATGTCATCACTGCCATCAATGATAATCACGATGTCGATGTCATTGCCGAATTGGACGGCGACCGGATCGTCCTCCGCGATGTGAGCGGCGGCGATCCCAGTAAAATGATGGTGCAGGAAGTTTCCGGCGGTACCACTGCCGCCTCGCTCGGACTCCTCGGAAAGGATTTTAACGGAAACGACATCGTGAACGACAACGGAGTCATTCGGGGAGGCACGATTTGGCGAATCGGAGAAACGATGGCGTTGTCCCTGCTCAATGACGGCACCGGACTCGTCTTCGACGAGTTTTTGACCGATTTTACGATTTATACCCGTGATGGTTCGCGGGTCGCCATCGACTTTTTTAAGAGAGAAACCGACCAGGAAAAACTGGAAGCAGGCGCACCGCCCGTCCATCGGGAAATCACCGTCGGCGATCTGCTCAATACCATTAACACTGCCCTCGATCAGAACGGAGTCGCCGGAAAAGTAACCGCCCGAATCAGTGATGACGGCAAGGGTTTTGTCCTCGAAGACAACACGGTCGGCAACGGATTTACCTCCATTTCGCAGGTCGGTTCGACCAATCCGATTCTCAAAATGTTTGGGCTGACCGAAACCAATCCGAATAGTCTCGGAGGCACCACTGCGACCTTTTTCACGGACTTGTACAACCGCACCAGTTTTGCGAATCCGCTTCAAATGTCCTTTACGGACAAGGCGGGAAATGAAACGATCGTTTCATTAAATCAAACGGAAATCGGGATGTTGGAGTTTAACACCATCAACGCCCAGACATCGACGGTGCGCGGTGCCGCTTTTAGTGCGATTGCCGACACGCTCAATGCGAAACTGCAAGCCGCCGGTTCAAACGTTGAATTGAAGGTGAACGGCACCTTTGACGGTTTCGACATTTACGACAAGTCGGACGGAACGACGCATAACACCACGGTGAAAGATGTGAACTTTGACTTGGCTGCCCGGCTGGGATTGACCAATACAACGGCATCGGCAGCAGATTTAGTTTCCGCGATGAAGGATGCCGAACCTGGTCGGCTCTACTTGCAGGATCGTGCCGGTGCCAGCGTGCAAATTACCATTACTCAGGAGGACCTGGATGACATCACGGACAATGACAGCGTCGTGGCCATGTTCAACCAAAAAATTGCCGAAACGCCGAGAATCTCCAACACAGAGCCGGGAACCATCCAGTTGACAGACAGGAATGGAAACGTTGCAACGATTGACATTTCCCAAACGGAATTGGATGCCGTCACGGACTACGATGACGTGGTTGCCCTTTTTAACGGCAAGATAGCCGAATTCAACCTCGCCAATCCGGGCGACCAAGTCCAAATCGAGTTTAGCAATCAAACAGGTGTTGACGGGCAGGAATACTTGGTTGCCGCGGACACCAGCGGCGGGGCAGGAACATTTAAAATTGAACAAACCGGAACGAATACGATTACCCGATTTTTGGGGATCAACACCGAAGCCCCTGCGTGGGCAGAAGACACTATCGACGCACGGCACAACGCATTGCTCACGGGCATCGGGATGACCTTTGAACTCAACAGCACAGGGGATGGAATTGTCGTCCGCGATACCACCGGCAAGACGGATCAAGATATGATGGTTTCGTTATCGGCGAACCGGGGAATCTTTACCCCGCAGGCACCCCGTTATCAGTTGGAGGCTACCCTTATCGACGACATCGGTACGGCAACGGTCACAGCGGGGGAGATGAGGTTTCAGGCGGGCGGGTACGGGTACTCAACAACGATTGACATCGACAATGATGACATTGCCGACCTTGCTGCACTGCAATCCGCCATTGATCCCGATGATCCCAAGACGGGAATGCAAGCGATTGCCGATTGGTTCAATGACAAAATTGCCAATGGAGACCACGGAAGTACAGGGCCCGCCCGAGTGTCCGTCCAAGTCAACAAGGCGGGTACCGGATTGGAAATCATTGATGTCTCCGGCAGTACCACGGCTCTCATGTTGATTGCGGATGACACGGGTATCTTTGAGGTTATCAGACAAGTCCCCAACCAGGAACTGACGCTGCGCAGCCAAGAGAACGGCGATCCGGGAACGATACGCATTACGGATGCAAAAGGAGTCTTCGCGGATATCACTGTTACCCGGGAAGAATGGGAGACTCTCCATGACGATGATAACGGTAGCGGCGGGACTTTAACAGAAAAGGAAATGCTCGAAAAGCAGGTTGAGTTCTTCAACAGCAAAGTTGCCGAGACGAACTTGCAAGTTGAATTCCGAATCAATGGAGCCGAAAACCGGCTCGTTGTCGTCGATACTTCCGGCGATGGGACGGGGAACATACGGGTCGAGGCGAACAATCCGATAGACCCGCCGGGCAATATCCCGCGCCAGTTGGGAATTAACCACGTCAACGTCGGGGCGGACACGATTACCGGTACCGCCTTCGGTTCCGTGTTGAACGGCGACACGGTCAAGTCGGGGACGTTTGAAACGCGGCACCTCCTCGGCGGATTGGATACCGTCTTGATGGCTTCGCTCAATAGCGGCTTCGGACTTGCCGGTACCCAGGGAAGAGCCCCTTCGCTGCCCGGCGCAGTCGAAGTACAAGACAGGGCAGGCAACAAGGCAGACCTCGTCTTCACCTACGAAGATATTAAGTCGATGCACACGCTCGCCGATGCAGTGAAACTCTACAATGCCAAGTTAGCCGACGCGGGAGTCAATCTTACCGTGCGTATCAATGGCGAAAAAACCGGCCTGGAAGTGGTGGATAACACCGGTTCGACTTCGTATAACCTTATTTTCCGGGACAGAGCGGAGGACTACATCATCCCGGCCATTCCGGCCGTCCCGGCCGTACCGGCAGTCGATGGTGTGTCGGGCGGAATCGGCGGCAGCGCAGCAATATCGAGCGGAGCAGGTACTGCCGTCCTGAACTTCGGAAATATCCCCTGGCTGAATGGATTTACGTTCGGCTTCACGACCGATCCGAGTGCAGCCCCCAATGGAGACTATGACCAGTCAACCCAGTCGATCACCTTCTCTCTCGATGAAGCCGCTCTCGATGCCGCTGCTGACGACGAAGAGCGGGATATGATGGTAAAGGAGGCGATTGATGCTCAACTGGCTCACCATTGGCCGGATATTGCAGCGGGTGAAAATTGGGCAACGCAGTATCCCCTCACGCATGATCAAATCCAACCGCCGGAACTTCAAGGATGGTACAACCTTGCCGCGTCCGCTCTCAACGATGCCACACACGGCAACGAAACAACCATCTCTAACGGCGGCAAAGAAGCCGGGACAGCACAGTTGACATTTGAAGGGACGCATTGGATGAATGGTTTCACCTTCGCCTTTACGACGGCGGATCCTCCCGGTGCCAATTATCACTTTGCCGATCAAAAGTTCACTTTCCATCTTTCGCAGGAGATATTGGATGAGGCTGACCCCGACGAGCGGGATAGGATGGTGCAGGAGGCGATCAATACGCAGATGGCGGACTTGTGGAGTGAATTGCCCTCATGGTTTCAAGGCCAGGAACCGCCGCCGGTCGTGTTGACCGCCGGGATGGGAGCGCAAGCCGTTTACGATGCCGAACATGGCTTGGAAACCCGAATCGCCGCTAACGTGCCCGGGGCGCAGATGGGTGTTACCTACGAGCCCGAAGTGCCCGAAGTGCCCGAACAAGTGATGACCGGAATGATCAGTCCGAGAATTGCGGCAAACTTCGGTCTCAACATCGACGAGGCAAGTTCCCGGGTGAACGGCGGCAGTTTGAACCGGCAGGTCGTTACCCATACGACGCTGCTCTCCGAACTGAACGGCGGAGCAGGAGCAGTGATGTTGAATGGGCGGATCGAAATTACCGATAGCCAAATGATAGCCAACACCGACCGAAATACGATGGCGGAACGCCCGTTGGTGCCGAATGTGAGAACCATTATTATCGACCCTGAACGGCACCGGACGGTCGGCGACCTCATCAATGCCATCAACACGCTGGGGCTGGCCGTTACCGCGACGATTAACGCCACCGGCGACGGCATCACCATCGAAGAATATGCCGGAGGGACAGGGATGTTTTCCATTCAGGATGTCGGCTCCTCCAAGTTTGCCGAAAGTTTGGGCATTGTCGGTTCGCTCGGGTCTTCGCGGGCAGACGACGATGGACGGCGGCGAATCCACCATTCGGAGACCCACCGGATCGAAATCGAAGCGACCGACAGCCTTACCGATGTCAGGGATAAAATCAACGCCCTCAATGTCAACTACTCCGCATCCATTGTCCGCGATGGTTCCAGTGCACCCTATCGGCTTTCGGTCTCCAGTAAAACGACGGGGGAATCAGGAGCATTTAACCTTGACCTCTCCGCCCTCGGACTTTCCACGACGACGATGACCGAGGCGAAGGATGCCAAAATCGCTTACGGCGGAGCGACCGGAATGATTTTGTCTTCCAGTACCAATACATTTCGGGGAGTCGTGGACGGGATTGATATCACCGTAACAGGCGTGTCGGACTCGCCTGTTACAATCAGCAGTGAGAGTTCCAGTATGGATGTGAAGGTTACACTGCAAACGTTCGTCGAAAACTACAATAAGTACCGGGAGGAATTGAACAAGCAGACAATTTTCAGCGTCTCTTCCAACGGGCAGATTCAAGTAATGGAAGAGGGCGGAATCTTATGGAACAGCGGCGTGGCGAAAGAGTTTGACATTATGGTGAACCGAATGCTTCTGCAAAGTATCGAAGGAATACCCGGCGTGCGGTCGTTGGCGGACTTGGGGCTTAAGATACGCAGCAGTATTGAAGATACCGGCACCAATTTGGATACGGGCAAGTTGGAATTTGACGAGGAGAAGTTCCAAGAGGCGTGGGACAGGAATCACGAGGCGATTCAGGAGTTTTTTGCGAGTGAGCGGACGGAGATAGTTGACGGGAAAGAGGTTACGATCAAGATGGGCTTTGCTCAGATGTTCAGTGATCTTACCGACAAGTTGGTGGGTTCGGGCGACATTCCCGGTGCGGCACCGACGCGGATTGACACGTTGTCGATAACGATTGACCGTAATGACCAGCGGATCGCTTTTATGGAAGAGCGTTTGGAGTTCAAACGTCAGATGTATTTGAAGCAGTTTTACGCAATGGAACAAGCAATGGCGAGGATGAGTTCGGACATGAATGCGGTGGGAAACATTGCAAGTTCGTGGTCGTCGAATTTTAACAGCGGTTAGTATTTAATAGCGGTTAGTAAAGGGACAACCCACGGGCATTACCGCTCTGGCGGGAAAATTTTACGAAAAACAGACAGAGCCCGTGGCGTACAGCCAGGGACTAACCGAACACGTCCCTAACTGACGTTACGGGTTCTGTGTGTTTTGTGTACACTGAAAACGGTATGAAATTGGACTTTGCGTACTTTGCGCATCCTTTGCGTCCTTTGCGGTTGAAAAAAGATTTAACCGCAAGGGGCGCAAAGGAAAAAACGTCCGTTTTCTACCCGTTTCCAGTCTATTACGGACGATAGAGCGTTGTTAATTCTTCGGCAACGTTTATACCCAGCGTTTCGGGATTGTCCGAGAGGGGGGCTGATTGGGTTGCGTCGAATGCGTTGGTGCCGTCCAGTGAAAGTATGCGTCCGTGCAATGTTAATGTTGCATCTTTCACCATTCCCAGAGCGGCAATCGGGGCGGAACAGCCGCCTTGCAATTTTCGGAGCATTGCCCGTTCCGCGAATACCGCCGCCCATGTCGCCGGGTCATTGAGGGGTTGCAACACTTCCGCCGTTTGCCTGTCCTCCGTCCGCACCTCCCAGCCCAATGCGCCCTGTCCGACAGCGGGCAAAAAGAAGGGGGGCTCCAAGAGTGAGCGGATTGAATCGGCAAGTCCCAGCCGGAGGAGTCCCGCCTCAGCAAGAATCAGAGCCTCGTATGCTCCTTGTTTCAATTTTCGCAGTCGAGTTTCGACGTTTCCCCGAATGTCTTCAATGTGATATTGGTTTCCGAAATGATGCAGTAATTGCGTCTTCCGCCGCAGACTTCCCGTGCCGATGCGTGCCCCCCTGGGCAGGTCTTCAATCCTTTCCGCCATGAGCGACACGAACGCATCCCGAAAGGATGCCCGGGTCGGGACGGCCGCAAGGGCAAGTCCGGCAATCGGTTCCGTCGGTAAATCTTTAAGACTATGGACGGCAAGGTCAATTCTGTTTTCAAGCAGGGCACGCTGGATTTCCTTCGTGAAGACACCGGGCGCACCGATACTGACGATGGACTCATTTTGGATGATGTCCCCGCTTGTGGCGATAATCACCATTTCGACGGCAATTCCCTGAGCACGGAGTTGTTCTGCCGTCCAGTTCGCTTGCCAGCGGGCCAAAGTGCTGCCGCGTGTGCCCAGTCGAAGAGGGCGGCATGGGGTATTGTTGATACGTGTGGGGAACATGGGGGTCGGTCTATCCATTTCGCAAGCGAAAGGGCGAACATGTGCAAGCAAAACGCCTAACATGCGCAAGCGGATATGACTAAAAATTCTTGATCTCCTTCCGCAACGTTTCCGCTTCGGGAGTCGCAATCAATTCAAGCACTCGGTCGATACGGAACAAATCGAAATTGCCTGTTTTTTGTATCTCCGTGCGCTTCACTCTGTTCGATTCATCCTCAAACCAACGGGCGATGTAGCCGACCGCCGCATTTTCGGCCGCCACCAGCCGCCAGCGTGCGGCATGGGCTCTTGCCGCATCATTGCCGAGCAGCGCCTCGAAGCATTGCTTCAACGCCGCCTCATCGAGTTCCAAGGTTTTTTCAATCGTTTCGATCTGTATGTTGTCGATTCCCCAGCATTCGCCGAGTGCCTTGTTGATGTGTCCGCCGACATAAGTGCCATCCACGAACTTCGTGAAAAATTCTATCGACAGTTCCGGCGACGAGTGCGGGACAATCAAATCTACCGCATAAGCGGCATCGACTTCATAACCGAACGTTCGTTCCGCATCCGCTCCATGCCGACCATGATAAACCCCCTTGCCAAAATCTTCGTTGTTGTAAGTCCAAAGCCTGTCCGAAAGGAATTGTTCATACCAAGCCGGTTGAACACCAAACTCCATCGGATAGTCGTCAGGAAAATTCTGCGTCTGCCCATTCGGATCATTGTGAAAATTGGACAATGTTGTAACAATGGGCTTGCCGCTGCCTTCAATTTCCATTCCCCAGACATCGGGGCCAAACTCGCTTCGATATCCTACCAAACCGTCCATGCCGGCAAGCGTCAGCAGTTCAAAACGAATCCGCACAAAACGGTGTTCCGGCAAGTCCGTCAGATGGAACCGAACTCTTTCCGAATGGAATTCACCGAGGAATGTCTTGTCGATCCCCGGCATCGTGTCCCGACGATCATGCGACCACTCACTGCCGGCCTGCTCCTCGAAATCATTTTGATAAACGATTATCCCTTCCGGCAAGGGCGGCAGGTCAAATTGCTTTGCCGTGAGCGGCGTATCGGCAGGGCGATTAACACTACTCTGCTTGGCCACCACTAATAGATCGAGATCGCCGAGCAATGCCTGCCGATCCGCCTCATTCAGCGCGGCAACCTTCGGCTGGAATTTTTCAAGATACTCCGTCAAATCACGGTAGCGGAAATGATTGACATTATGTGCCGCAAAGAAACGCAGGACTGCCGCCGCATCGTCCAGTTTATCCGCTTCTATCGCCGCAAGTCCTTCATGATACAGCCGGTTTTCCGAGGTAAACAGAAAACCATCCATGTGATTAAGCGGAGCAGCCCCCCTGTAATGCCGGAGCCAAGCAGTCCTTTGCGGGATAGTTGCTTCTTTCTCGAATCGGTCATAAAAACTGCGCACCATATAGTACGCGTAACGTCTGCCGCGGGCATCTTTGACGGCCTCGCTCTCGCTGACAATGAGCGCATCAATCAATTCGATCAATGCGGGATAGTGTTCCGTAAGTTCCGAAAACTCAAAGGGTTTCGCCGCCGGAACCGCCGCCATTGCCGCCAACATCGAAACCTGTGCATTGTCGGCACGGACTCCCGCGAGGAACCGGGCAATCAGTTCTGCCGAACGCTCGGTATCTTCGGTTTTCAACGTAAGCAATAATTCTACCGCATCGAGTGGAGTTGCCGAATCAGGATTCTCCCGCTTCAAGGCGATACGTTCTTTCAAATCATCCACTCGCTCCGCCGCAACAGCCCAATCGACTAAGTCGGCCGCCGGGGTGCGGAAATACCCATTCATGCCGCCGAGATCGCCATATTCGGCAAGGAAGGGAGTACGCTGCACACTCGCCGGGAGCACAATGTCCCGAAGGGCCTCATACACAATCACAGGATCCACTTCGGCCTCTTTCGCCGCTTCGAGCACCTGCCCGAAAATGAAGAGCAGATACATCGAATTCTCCCGCGAAAGCGTACCGCTACTCCCTGTTACTGGCGGATAACCATTTGCAAAGACGGTGCGGAAAGCCTGCATCACGGGACTGGGTGTCATCGCGACCCCTTCGGAGAGTTGTTCGGCAATTCTGTGGCGCTGTGTATTCAGGTTGTTGGTCAAGCGTCCCGGCTCGGACAGGAGAATCTTTTCAAAGACCTTCGCATCAACTTCGGGCTGAAATTTTTGGAAAAACTCTGCCGGGGCATGCCGCTTTACATCGAGGATGAAGGACTCGACCGGAGTGGTGAGTCCCGTCGGCTGCGCACGCCGGTCATCCGGCGCAGCACTGGCAATCTGTCCGACCAACCGTCCCGTAAAACTGAATAAGGCTTCCACATCCGCACGGACCTCCGGCTTCGCCATCAAGGTCTCCTCGGCAAAGACCCCTTTGAGAAGACTCCAAAAACCGAGATAAATCTGCTGCGGAACTGCGCCCGCCGCTTGGTCTCCTTTACTCCATTCGGCAGCGCGGCGCAGCAAGGCGGCAACGGCATCATGGTCGCCGTCGATCAACCGGCAACTGGTTAATGCAATCAACACGCTCATCTCTTCAGGAGCCGCCTTTTCCAGTGCTTCAAGGGCCTCTTTGATAGCGGCGTAACGGTCAGCATCCTCTTTGGCAATCACGGCAAGCGAATCTGCCACGCGGATACCCGCCAAATGCCCTTCGGGATCGTCAGCACGGATGGTTCCCGGCACGGCGGGCATCAGCCGGAGCCAGCCCATGATGCTCGAAGTTGCTGCAGGGGCTACCTTTTCCAACAGGATGTACCGGCCAAGCGTCATCGGCAGCGCAGTCTTACTGTCAACCTCTTTGCCTTCCTCTTCCCTGCCGGTCATGCCCGGTATCAAGCGTTCCAAGTTTGCAGTGAAATCCTTCGCCGTGATTTTCCCTTCCAGTTCCTGCGAAATGGCCTCGAGTTCCCGGAAACGGAAGTTGTTCTGTTGCCTTTGTTGACTGACCCAAGACTGCCCATCGTACATTTCGCGGTAGAGGAGCATTACGTCGAAAGCACTATCCGAGTCGAGCAACAAACGACTCATCACAACTGCCTGTTCCTGGAGTTCCCAGCTGGAATAATAGCGGTTGCCGACCTGATACTGGTAATTAGCCCCCATCAGTTTGAGGTAGTGGAAACACTCTCGCAGTTTTTCCAATGCCATCGCCCGACCTTCCTCTGCCCTGTCCGTTTTGAGATAAAGTTTGTTCAGCGGTACGATGACCACTCGTTCAACGTGCGATTGTCCCTGACTGTTTTTGAGCGTCTCCTCGAACAACTGGATTGCCAACTCGACCGCCGCCGGTTGGTTTTTCAACGTTGCCAATTCAAAGGCAAGAATCAACTGGTATTCTCCTCCGCTTGCACGGCGAGCGGCAACGGCGGCGGCGGGTCCCTCGGACTCTTCCTTCATAAGGGTTTCAATAATTTCAACGGCGGCATCCGCATTTTTCAACCGGATTTCATTGACCGCCAATGCAAGCCGGGCATTGAGATATTGCGCCGAGTTGCGCTGCTCCGCCTCCATTGCCTCATGCGCTTCTACTGCCTTTTGGAATTCCTTTTTCGTCTCTTCGAGAATATTCTTCCTTTTGGCAATATCGAAAAAGGCAGTGCCGGCAGACCAAACTCTGTCCGATCCCCAAGAGTAAACGGCAAACGGACTCATCGATTGTTGATAGATGACACCAGCACCGCCGCCTGTCGCTGCGGTTGCCGGTTCGTGTGCGGCAACCGCATCAAACATTACCTCATGAAACATCGGATAGTGTACTTCCTGGGCGTTAGAGGAAAGAGTACGCACAAATTCAGCGCGTCCCTGTCGGCGTTCTGCATCACTGGCACCTTCCATTGCCCAGATGTATTCCAACAGTTCATCGGCGGCTTCTTTCGTCGCGGCATTGCGTTGCCATTCCATCATCCGATGGGAAATGTTGCCGTACTGTTGCGCTAAACGCTGCGGAGGTATCTGCTTTAATATCGCAATCAATGCTGGTATCTGATTGGAATTACGGAACGACTCCTCGTGCTGCCAGAAGTTTTGCAGGACTTGCTCCGGGTTTTTCGACAGGGCTTTCATCGTCCATTCTGCCGCTTCGTTCCGCATGCCGAGATTTTGCAACAGATTCGCATGTGCTGTCATTCTGGCAGCATCATCGGGGATTTTTTCGCCGATTTCTTTGGCGATTTTTTGTGCCTCTTCCCGCCGTCCCGCCTTGTTATAAATGTCCGCCAGCGACACCATAATGTCGAGCGAAGTCGGTGAACTCCGCCACTGCGCTTCGATCTGTTCGACGATTTCGTCAAGTTTGCCGTTGCGTTGGAGGATGTCCAGTGCCGTATCACGGACTGCCTGTGAAAAATCTCCACGCCTTGCACTTCCCGCATTGCGCACTGCCGGTGAGCGATAGACTTTCAACGCAAACTGCACTGTGCGTTCCGTGTTCGTGTCATTACGGAGTTCCTGAAGCAGGCTATACTGCGTTTGCAAGTCGGTAACGGTTGCCAGCATCCGGTCGCGGATTCTATCGGCTTCCTCATTGCGGTCGAGCAATCGGAGCGTCTGCCGTAGGTCTTGCATTTCGCTTCCATTCAGTTGGTATCCGAGCAACCGCTGGGCGGCTGTTTCCGCCCGCTTGCGCATCGCTGCATCATTGGACATACCGGCGAACCACCGCAACATCAGTTGTTCCCGATAGCGGATGTCGCCCGACCCCGTGAGCGGCAGGGCATCGAGATACTCGACCGCCTTGAGCGTATTGTCCTTCTGCCGATGGAGCAGAGCGAGGACGAAGACTTTTCGGAAATCGAGTTTTTCTCCCTTCTCGGTCAGTTCTTTTTCTTCCGCTTCGAGTTTTTTGATGACTTCGTCGGCGTTGACAGCGTCGTTCAAGGCGTTCATGGCAACACCGGTAAGTGTCCCGTACGAGGTGAATGCGCCTGCTTGTGGATTCGCTTGTGCGGCGAGTAGGGTTCGCAGGTTTTCGATTCGTGCTTTGTCGCCGTCGGTGCCGTCGGTCGCCTTTGCGTCGAGGTAGGATTCGAAACGTGAAAGATAGGATAAAGGTTCACGGAGCCCGGAGCGGGAGCTCTGGGGTGCCTCCGAAAACTCCGCGTCTACCGACGCGGGCTCTGCTGGTTGCTCGATTTGCTCATCCAGCATTTTGAAGAAACTTTGAGCGAACATCAGCGTCATTTCCGAGCGCATCATCTGCTGGATGCTTACGCCCGATTGTTGCTGTCCGCCTTGCAGGATAGTCTGCAAATCGTACCCGCGCAGTTGCTGACCGCCCTCAAAGTATTGCCGGTAACTCAACAAACTCGGCGGTGTCGTGCGCCGGTTAGCCGCTCCGCCTGCGGCGCGCTCCGTGCCGCGCTCCGCAGGCGGAGCGGCTAACGACGCGCTTAATTCGTTCATCTGTTCAAAATAATAATCGAGCAGTCGATAGATTTCCTTTTCGGCGGCGGTTAGTTGCACTAACTGCTCCGGCGTAATCTTTCTCTTCTCCGCCGGTGCCGCTTGCGGAACACCGGCAGGGTTAGCCATCATCACCGGCACTATCCCTCCACCGCCCTGAACATAAGCAACCCTGCTATGCATCGCCACATTCCCCCCCACGATGGGATGAACGGAAGCAATCACACGTTCAAGATACTGCGCCATCATTCGATCGAGTGCAGTCGCCATCATCTCCGGCGACGAGAATTCCGCATAGGCAGAACGCATCATATTCGGCGAAGTCGGCATCGGTTGCGGCATGGCACGGATCCGCTCCGTCGCCCTTTTCATACGCTCGATGCCCGACTGAAACGCCGTAAACTGCCCGTCAAAATCAACCGCCGCTACCCGGACAGGCGTAGTTTCCATAAGAGCATCGAGAACCTCAAAGGCTTCCCCCAGCATCATCATTTCCTCTTCATCGATGTCCGACATGTCGGGTTCCATGAAAACGGCAGGACCGAGTTCTTCGGCGAATTGCTTAAATCCTCGAAGTGCCATAAGGAAATCCCCTTGTTCGTCGGTACGTGCCGGACTGAACATCATGATTCGTGCAATCATGGCATCAATCAGGGGATTTGCCTCGGCGGCTCTTTCGACGAGGGTTTCCAGCCGGGCGGCATCCTGTTCACGTCCCAGTTGCTTGAACATCGCAAGCACAGAGGGATACGTGGGAATCACCATTTGGAACGCATTGTTGTCCGGCGAAGCGTCGAGTGCCAGTTGCCAGCATTGGAAAATCAGGTCAACCTTTTGGTCAACGCTCAAGGAGTCCTGTTTCCCCCGCCCTAACATTTTTTGCGTCATTTCGAACAACCTCGGCAGGGATTGCCGGGCAAAGGCGATGTCCGCTGCGTCAACCCGTTCCCGAAACGCCGCCGGTGCATTTTCTACCGCTTGGTCGAATTCCTTGCCCAAATCGAACCGTTGCAGTAGACTGATCCGGTCGGACGCAATGTCTCTGATAATCCCGCTGTACGCGGTAGGCAGCCATTCTTTTTCACCTAGCATTGCCAGCCGGAATTCGAGTTGGGAGCGCAATGCCTGTGCCGCCTGCATGCCGGTGCCGTGAACGGTCGGCGGGATTGGGACACCGGACGGAAGAGGAAGCGGAACTGTCGCAGACGGATAGACTACGACGGGCGCAACCGGCGGTGCAACGGGCGGCGACACAGCCGCCGGCTCAGGTGCGCCGTCAAACGTAAAGAGCAGTTTCGCATAATCTCCTTCGGGAAAGGATGAGGCGGCTTGTTGGACTGTTTGCAACCATTGTTGGAAGAAGTATTCCATACGGAGGCGTTCTTCGATTCGGGGTACGTCCGCTGCATCCGCCGGTGCGCTGCTGCGCCATGTATCGACCGCTTCGGCGAACCGGTCGAGGGTTAGACCGTTTGCCGCAGTGGGGGCGGGAACAGAGCCCGCGTCGGTAGAGGCGGTGTCTTCCCGGAGCTGCCGCTCCGGGCTCTGATGACTCTCTCGGAAGGCCACGATGTCTTCCTGCATTGCAATACGCAGCAGCCAAGCGGCGGCGGCGAATCGTGCGTCGCCGAAGGTTTCCGGTTCCCATTGCGGCTTCGGCGGCACCGAAGTGCCGGACATCGAACCCCGTTGATAAAAATACTGCTCCAACTGCAACCTATCCCGGAAAAATACCGGAAACATCTGCAAATGATCGGCTTGCCAAGCCTGTAGCCGGGCGAGTCCGCCGATGATTTGCACGCGCGAAAAATACCCCTGATGCTGTCCAAAACCCCACGGTTGGTAATTCTGACTCATCCGCACAACCTGCTGTGCCGGCGTGAGAGCGGTCGCCGACGTTTGCTGCGTCGTATGCTGTCTCTTTGCCGAGAGTTCATCGCGCGGCGTGTCCAGTGAAAGGATTCGCCGTGCCGTAATCGTTGCCGCCTCTAAATCATTCTGCCAAAACTCCAGCATCAACCGCCGATACAAGATTTCCCAAGACCGGGGATGTTTCCCTTCGATGCGATCCAGTATTTTCTTGACGGATTCGTAGTCTTCCCTGGCGAGTAAATCATCCATCGCCTGGACTTGTTCACGCAAGTCCCCTTTTTCGACGAAAAACTTGAGCAGATGTTCGATTGCCTTTTCCTTTTCGCCGCTTTGCTGATAGAGGGAGAGCAATCGTTCATTTTCCTGTCCCGCCTGCGGTCCTCCTTGCAACCGGTCGCAGA
>Ga0099364_10002007_pt1 | contig 32770 bp, 24 predicted proteins | sample TergutTh196P3_FD_73070 | JGI IMG/M metagenome (GOLD analysis project Ga0099364, IMG submission 73070) | Microcerotermes parvus P3 segment gut microbial communities from Pointe-Noire, Republic of the Congo - Th196 P3 | ecosystem: Host-associated > Arthropoda: Insects > Digestive system > Gut ... | reverse complement strand
TTCGCCAGCATCAACGACCGGCTCCACTGAAACCCAAGTGAAAATACCTCGACGATGGGCTTCCTTGACCGTTTCAATTCGTTCAGCAATCGAAGCAGCATCGGGTTCCCAATCCTCACGCAGTTTTTCATTCAGAAAAATGATCGTCGAACCGAATTTCCAATCGTTGCGTGCCAAAATGTCGAAGTCGTTGATGCTTCGTTTGCCCCCTTTCGTCAGGACTTGCACCCGCAAGCCGTGCCGCTCTAAAATCAGTAACGCCTCGCGGGTAACGATGGCGGCACCGTCGCTATGATAAGGATCGCTCATAAAACTGAGCAAGAGTTCCCGCTGGTCGCCGTGCAACTTGGCGGCATCGCGGTCGAGTTGATTCAACACATCGCGTCGCGGCTTCGGATCGTTTGCCCAGTCGTCGATATTCATTCGCAGGATTGCCGGACAGTAGCAGTATCGGCAACCGTGCGAACAACCAGTGTACAGGTTCGCCGCCAAATCACTGTACTCCAATGCCTTGCCGCGAGGGGGGTAGATAATCGACATGATACTTCGTCATTCTAACAAAATCGTAGGAAAACTCTAACGACGAAAAAAAGAAGGGGTAAACAACGAGGTAGTTCCCTTTTAATAAGCCGTCATTTTATATCGGCTACGTTGCCGATAATTTTTTTCCCTCTTGCGTCTTGCCCCCGCGAGGTAGTGTTAATATAACACACGTATCGTCTCTTGTCAACACGTTCCGCTATTTTTCTTTTTCGTTAATTTTTTCTAACTGCTTTTATAGAAAAGGTTTGCGTTATTGCGGGTGTTCAAAAAGACTGTTTACAGGAAGTCTTCGGGGACGGGTAAGAGCAGGCAGATTGGGTAAAGTTTTGGTCTGTGGTTTGCCGACAGAACAGTCATGGACACAACATTTTTTCATTTGACTTGCCTGTCGACGCTTTTGTGCGAATTCGCAGGATGGCGGTGATTTTGCAACACGTTCAAACACATCAGACGCTGAACGATGCTTCCGATAAATGAAAACTATTATGCAAAATTGCGGTTCTGTTAACGTCGGAGTCCTCCGAAATGCTCGACTCTACGCATTGGTCGATACCTGTGCGGATGAGGCGGCATTCAAAAAAATTATCACTGATATCATCGCAGGCGGAGTGGACATCATTCAACTTCGGGACAAACAAGCAGATGATCGAACGCTCCTCGCCCGGAGCAAGATATTGAAAGACTGTATTGCCGCCTCACAGCGCAATGTGCTGTTTATCATGAATGATCGTCCCGACTTGGCAGTGATCGCCGGCGCAGACGGCGTACATGTAGGACAGGAGGAATTGCCGGTGCCTCTGGTTCGACAAATGGTCGGCACATTATTGGTTGGCGTTTCGACCCATTCTATCGAGCAGGCGCGGCAGGCAGTATTGGATGGTGCAGACTACATTGGGGCGGGACCTGTATATGAATCGGCGACAAAAAAGTTCACGCAGTTGGCAGGATTAGATTATTTGCGCAAAGTTGCGGCGGAGATTGAGATTCCAGCCTTTGCCATCGGCGGTATTACGGAGGAACGATTAGAGGAAGTTTTTCAAACGGGAGTGCGTCGTATTGCGGTTAGTTCAGTGCTTATGGGAGCGGACAATCCAAAGGAGGCTGCTAAGAGTCTCTGGTGTCGTCATCGTCAATCTGATTCTCCATGAATACTTGGTTATTTCTTTGCAATCTCGAAAAAATAGTGTATATTATTTCGTCGTTAGATTTTGTCTATCTTACCGATATTATTGTCGAATGGTTCGTCGCGTCGTCGTTACCGGCATGGGAGTGGTCGCTCCCCAGTGCCGCTCGCTGACTGAACTCTGGAGTCTACTGACTTCTGGAGCCGGCGCGGCACGTCCCTACGACGGATGCGGACTCATTTCCCTCGCCGCCCCCGCCGATTTTAACGGACATGCCGATGATTTCGACTCGCAAGAACCCGCACAACAAAAAGCAATCCGAAAAAGCCTAAAAGCGATGTCCCGCGAGGTTCAAATGGCAGTCGCCGCCAGTTGTCGGGCATTGAATAATGCTGAAATCCAAACCGGACAATTACCTTCTGAACGCATCGGGGTTTCCTTTGGTTCCGATTATATCCTCACCACACCAGAAGACGTGCTGGACGGTATTCGATCCTGTATCGCCAATTCGCAGTTTGACTTTTCGCATTGGGGAACCGCCGGAATGCCGAAAATGACTCCACTTTGGCAACTCAAATATCTGCCGAATATGCCTGCCAGTCATATAGCGATCCTCAATGATTGCCACGGTCCGAGCAATTCCATCACACTTCGAGAGGCTTCCATCGGAGCGGTTATCGGCGAGTCAGTCGAGATCATTGCTTCCGGTCGAGCCGACGTGATGGTCGTCGGAACCACTGGTAGCCGATTGCATCCGATTAAACTGCTCCATGCCGTACAACAGGAAGAACTGACACAAACGGCGTGCCGACCATTCGATCAACATCGGGACGGAACAATACTAGGAGAAGGGGCGGGTGCTTTGATTCTCGAAGAAAGACAGCACGCCGAAAAACGCGGCGCGGATTGCCGGGCAGAAATTGTCTGCGGCAGTTACCGCGCACGATTTAGCCGCTCCGGCGGCGATTTGCGTCGGGAGACCGTCAGAGCGGTATTGGAGAACGTGTTGCGAAGAGGGAACACTATGCCGGAACAAATTGGACATGTGAATGCTCATGGGCTCGGCAGCAAATCATCGGACACTGCGGAAGCACGGGGAATTTACGATGTTTTTAGTAGGCGGGCGGAGCCGGTTCCCGTTACGGCGGCGAAGGGGTGTTTGGGCAATCTCGGTGCCGGTTCGGGCGCAATCGAATTGATTGCCGGTATTTTATCATTGCAACACAGGACACTTTATCCGGCGTTGAATTTCTCGTCAACGGATTCCTCGTGTCCCGTGTCAGTGGTGCAGGATACAGACGCATCGGCAGGAGATTCCTTTGTGAAAATTGCAATGAATCCACAGACACAAGTCTCTGCCATCTTGGTAAAGCGATAAAATTGTCCCTTGCCTGGAGACAGGAGAGCCGGCGACTGTGTCGCCGGTTCTCCTTACTCCTGTCTCCTCCCATTAGAATTTCACGACGGCAGACATACCGCCGGAAAACTGATAGGTACTTCCAGCTCTGGTCGCGTTGAAGGGAGCCGCTGTAAACCCTTTTCCGTCCGTCCAATCGTAGCGGACTTCCGGTTTTATCGTCAGCCACTTGTTGGGAGTCCAATTCGCACCGAGAGAAACCGTGTACCAATCGAGTTCTTGAAAATCAAAAGCAGGACCTATACCAAATCCATTATTGTTGAGAACTCCGAACCGTGTTCCAAACGCCCACTGCTTGTTATACTGATAGGTAAGTTGGTTCATCAGTGCATAGGAATAGAGATTGCCAGGTCCCACTTTTGGACCATCCCCCCTAACTTGGACGTAAGTCCAGTCGAGAACATTCGTCAGTCTCTTGCTAATATGATATGTTGTTGTCAACGAGTGGACATACAGGTCGTAAGGAGTCAAACCATTACCGGCATATGTGTTTTCGCCTGCTGCGAAGACATAGCGGACGTTCAATTTTTGGGTCGGCATTACAATGAATCCGCCCGCAATAAAATCGTTTTTGCTGCTTTCGCCGACTTCTTCCGGCATGATCCAACCGCCGAGCAGTATTAACTGATTACTTGCTACATAGGATGCGAGTACACCGCCGCCCATCGTCGGTGAACTCAACATCGTCGGAGACCATGAGTAGAAGAAGTTTTCGGTGGACTTGTAACTGTCGATTCCGAACGGAGCGTAAAGTTTGCCGGCTTTGACGTTCCAGCGGTCATAAGCAACTTCGACGTAGGCTTGTGCAATAGCGGCGTAGTAATCCCCTTTCCCCCAGCGTCCTTCTGTGTCGGGACCGCCGTGACCGGCACCGAATTCCATGCCTCGTGCTTGAACGATATAAGCGTCGCTTCCCCAAGTGAAATCGACGGTTCCGCCGATATCCAATCCGCGTCTGCCGTCGACCGATCTGCCCATCGAGAGATAGATTTGGTTGACCTGCGCTCCTGTCAGCCGTGTGTTCTGCAACAGGGCGGTGTTTCCTGAAGCGTCATTTGCACCGCGTCCGACTGTTCCCCAAGGGGTAGCGTAGGTGCTTTTCTGTCCGTGTCCATTGGCGAAAAATCCTGCTTCGATGTGTCCGTTGAGGAACCACTTGCCCATTTTGGGACCGCAGTTATCGAGGGCACCGCAGGGATCGCATGCCAGATTGTCGAAGCAACTTCCGTTGCCGATTCTGTCGCAAGGGTCGCAGAACCCTACTGCATCGCATGGGTCGCAGAATCTGCTGAATAGCCCTTGTGCTTGTACGTTAGCCGGGGTGAATTGCAGGGCAAAGGCGACCGCTGCGGCACCGAGGCATCCAAAAATTGCCTTTCTCATTGTCTTTATCCTCTTTGTTAGCGTTAGTGAAGATCCTTGACTTTGCAAGGACGGGGGAATCGTCTCCCTTGCTCTCGGTGAGTATCGGATAACTCTAACAGAGGATGATAGTTTTTTCCGAAATACCGGCACTATCCTAACATTCAAGAAAACTTCGCTAAATTGCCCAATTTGACATGGGATATGCTTGGAACGGCATGAAAATGGTCTTGGCGAACTTTGCGGTAAAAAAAGATGCCTCCACACCCTGCGTTTTACAGTTGCGGTCCCGGCACTTGGATCGTTTCTCTGGACTCGGTCAGCCGCCGCGTCATGTTGTCATTCAAAGGAATCGTCGTAACCCGGGGGCTCTCCGGTTCGACGTTTTCCGTTTCTATAAAGTATCCCACCTGCTGAATAATCGGCGAATCATACTGCGTTGTAATAGTCCGATTCGCATCGGCAAACAATGCCCGGGAGTCCAAAAATTCCCGAATGCTCGGTTCCATCGGCGTTTGCGGTCTGCGCCCCGCCAAAACAGTGTTGACCGGTTGCTGTGATGTGATAAACAGTTTATCCAAAGTATTATCAAATCGAACAATAATGCTGATAGGCTTTTCCTCCCCGCCGATTTCGTCTATCGGCAGAAAAAAATCGTAACCATGTCCGAGAGGCTTTTGATGTGAATAATACTGGTCGAGTGTTTCCGCCTTGAATTGAAATATCTTGAAGGGCTTTGTATGGGCGGGATCGGTTTCGTTGCCGTCGAAAACGAAAACAGTCAGATCGCCATCTACTTTGACAGATTGCCCTTTCTTTTGGTCATCGTAAAAATGGACTCGCCCTGCCATTCCTCGGATAATGGTGCCGTCTGGTTTTGTTTGGGCATATGAATTCCAAGCGTCGACAATTTCGACTGGCGTTTTGGCTGCATTTTTCGCAAAGGGATTCTTCGCCTGCATCTGCTTCACTGCCAAAGGAGTATGACAACCGAAAACAAAAATGAGGGACAAGAATATGCCGACGAATATCCGAACTGATTGCGCCATTATTCTATTTTATTCTATACAGTATTTTACACGGTCTACAAGTTAACGGGGAATCATCGCAATTTTTCGCTGTTACGTCAAGAGCAGTTTTTGCCCCGCAACTTGGCAGCCAGACCGCCAAAATGTTAGCAGTGCCGTAATTTTTAGATGGCGGCTCTTTGCCTTGTTTTCCCAAACAAACAAGAGTACAATGATTCTCCATGAAATTTTTCCACCTCTCCGACCTGCACATCGGCAAAAGCGTGAACGGATTCTCTATGATAGAGGAACAAGAACACGTCTTCGAGCAGGTCTTCGGATACATCAAAACGGAACGTCCCGATGCCGTTCTCATTGCCGGCGATGTCTATGATCATGCCAATCCAAGCGTCGAAGCCACGCGGGTTTTCGATAACTTTTTGACAGTACTCGCCCAGAAAGAAGTAGCGGTCTTGCTCATTACCGGCAATCACGACTCGCAACGGGTCAATTTCGCCAGCCGGCTACTCTCGGACAAACAGTTGTTTATTTACGGTGCGTTTGACGGTAACATACGGAAAGTCATCTTGTCCGACGAACATGGCGATGTCCATTTTTGGCTTCTCCCCTTTATCAAGCCGACAATGGTTAGCGGAATGTTCGGTGAACGTGAAATAGAAACTTACGACGATGCCGTCGCCGCCGCATTGGAATCGGCGGACATCGATTACACAGTCCGCAATGTACTTGTATCGCACCAGTTTTATGTTAAATCGGGTGTTGAGGCGATTCGTTCAGAATCCGAATGGGATCCCGTCGGCGGACTCGATGCGGTCAATGTTGAACTTATAGAACGTTTCGATTACGTTGCCCTCGGACATTTGCACCGTCAGCAAAGCGTCGGTTTGGAGCATATCCGTTATTGCGGTTCGCCGATTAAATACTCTATCTCGGAATGGCGGCATGAGAAGTCTATCACTGTTGTCGAACTGGGCGAAAAGGGAACGCTGACTCTTAACTCGTTGCCGCTTACTCCCTTGCACGATATGCGTGAGATAAAAGGGGAACTCGAAAAACTGATGAGTGACGAAATATCCTCGCTTGCTGACAAAGAGGACTATCTACATGTGCTACTCACCGACGAAGAGCATATCTTCGATGCAAGGGGCAAACTCCTCAGTGTCTATCCCCGCATTATGAAAATCGGCTTCGAAAACTCAAGGATGAGTGTTGATTTCAGTACGATTGCGACCAGCACGGAAAAAGTAGAAAAACTATCCCCCTACGACCTGTTTGGAATGTTTTTCCTTGAAACGCAAGGCAGTGTGATGAGCGAAGAACAATCAAAAATTGTACGAGAACTTTTGGACGAAGAACTTGGCGGATAAAAGTTAACGGAGCCCGAAGCGGTAGATACGGCGAATTTGCGCAAATCCGCCGAAGTTTCCGCACCCGGCTCTGTGAATTTTATCCGTCGGCACAGTCTATTGACTTTCCCTGTAAATAGTATAGGTTTTTACGGATGGGACGTGTCAACACGTTAAACCATGACTAACATGCTCTCACAAAATTGGGGAAACGTTCCAGAAACGTGGACTCGTCAACATTTGCTCGGTTTGGAAGAACTTTCTACCGAAGAAATTACCTTACTCCTCGATCAGGCTGAACGCTTCTGCTCCGTGTTAACACAAGGAGATAGAAAAATCCCATTGCTTACCGGCAAAACGTGTGTCAATCTTTTCTTCGAAAATTCGACGCGAACCAAAATCAGTTTTGCTCTCGCTGCCCGGCGGCTCGGTGCGGATGTCGTCGATTTTACAGCAACGACCAGCAGTTTGGGGAAAGGGGAAACGATCATCGACACGGCGAGAAACATCGAAGCCATGCAGATCGATGCGGTGATTGTTCGGCACCCTTGTCCGGGCGCGGCGAAACTGCTTGCCGAAAACATTAACAGTCACGTATTCAATGCCGGCGATGGTCCGCATGAACATCCGACGCAGGCATTGCTCGACATCCTAACAATCCGCCAGCGGTTCGGTAAAGTTGCTGGTCTGACAGTCGCACTGGTCGGTGATATTGCCCATAGCCGGACGGCGCGGTCGAACATTTGGGGATTGAAAAAACTCGGAGCAAAAGTGATTCTCTGCGGTCCCTCTACGCTCGTTTCCAAAAATTGGGAAAAACTAGGAGTCGAAGTCTCTTATTCGCTAGACAAAATTTTGGACAGAGTGGACGTGTTCAATCTATTGCGGATTCAATTTGAGCGTCAGGTGGTGCGTCCGTTTCCCTCGACGCGAGAATACGCTCATCTTTACGGAATGGACAAGACGCGTTTGGCAAAAGCGAAGGCGGATGTATTGATCATCGCACCGGGTCCGATCAATCGCGGCTTGGAAGTAACACCGGACGTTGCCGACGGACCGCAATCTGCCATTTTGGATCAAGTTACCAACGGCGTGGCAGTGCGGATGGCGGCTCTCTGGCTGGGACTGGGGAAAACGCAAAGGAGACTCTAATAATACAAAATTCTTTGCGTCCCCTGCGTGTCCTTTGCGCTGCAAAAGATTTAACCGCGCAAGAACGCAAGGTACAATTTCTTGCTGTTTACGCTACAATAACGCAATGACACGTCTTGCCCTATTCTGCTCATTCGGACTCCTCCTCACCGCTACCTGCCTCGCTAACGATGCAGAGCAACGCATACTCGAAAGATACAAAGAAATCCTCATCAACGCCCCCAAACGAGGGGCAACCTTCGACCGCGTCTACGGACACTACGTCGACATCGGACAAAGCACCGACCTCTACCTCGATTGCCAAAAAGCAACACAAGAGAAGCCCAATGATGCCAACGCTTGGACACTACTCGGACTCGTCGCCGAAAGACGAGGAAGAAGCGAAGAAGCCGTCGAAGCCTATAACAACGCCGCCGAACTCGCACCAGATAACTTTCTGCCAATGCTCTATCTCGGCGAAGTCATGCTAAACCAACGCCGATTTCACGAAGCAACCGCCGCTCTCGAACAAGCAAATGAACGCCTAAAAAATAGTACCAATCGCATTGATAGACGCACCGTCTTGCAAACACTCGCACTGGCATACACCCGATTCGGCGACCAACAAAAGTCCCTCGAAGTCTGGAATCAACTCGCCGCCCTCTTTCCCAACGATCCCGACGTTCTCATTCAAGTTGCCGAGTCGATGGAATTCGACGGTCGACTCGACGAAGCACTGCAACAGTACCGCCGATTGATCACCCTGACCGACGAACCCTTCGACAGAGTACAACTTTCCCTCGCCGCTATCGACATCATACTTCGGCAGGGCAACGATGATGACGCACTGAATGAACTTAACACGTTACTCAACAATTTAGACACCGAAAATTATCTTGCCGAGTCGGTAAGGGACAGAATCGACCGAATCTTCGGGCGCAACCGCGACATCGACCGGCAGATCGAGTTTTACCAAAATCGAATCGAGCGGCAGCCCGGCGACATGGGATCGCTGCGCCGGCTCGTCCGAACATTGCAACGCGCCGATAAAATCGCAGAGGCAGAAAAACTGCTGCTCGATACGATCAGAGTTTCTCCCGCCAATGTTGCGCTGCGTTTAATGCTGATAGACATTCTCGTTGAACGCCAAGACATCGGCAGTGCTGTCGAACAATTCCAAGCGATAGACAGAATCGTGCCGAATCAAACCGAATATCTCATCCGCTGGGGAACGCTGGCGTTGCAAAATCCTGCGATAGAGGAAGATGAACGTCGTGCCAAAGCCGCCAAAATTTGGACTCGCATTGCGGAGAGGTCGCCGAATGATCCGACCGCTCTCGTACAGATTGCCGACCTCTTTTCACGCCACCGGTTTTCCGAAGAGGCGGAGCGGTACTACAAGTCGGCAATGACATTGCGCCCGAATGATTTTTCTTATAGAGAACATCTGGCAAGGTTTTATCATCAAGCACGGCAGAAGGAAAAAGTCTTGGAAACACTCATGGTAGGTCGTCGACCGCCGGGCGACGACATTGACACGTTTGAGTCGCCTACCGGCGACGTTGCCGCCCGGCGGTCGGCAACCTACCTTGCCGAAACCGGACAACTGCTCCTGACATTGGGGTATCACGACGAGGCGGCGAAAATCCTTCGGGAAGCGGCGCAAAGCCAACCGCAGAATTGGACATTGAATCTGCGATACCTCGAATCGCTACTGCGGCAGGACACGCCGGAGAGTGCGCAGGCAGTTAGCGAAATTTTCGTGAATGCCGGCAAGCAGATTGAAAACGATGAACAATTTGCTCTCTTCTTGCAACAGAAGATTCAACTGTTGCGGTCGCTGCAAAAGACCGGCACCGCCATCGACATTGTTCGAGCAGAATTGGAAACGGCACCTTCAGCCCGATTGCACTGGCATTTGGCGGCGTTGCATCATGCGGAGGGGAATTTCACGGCGGCGATTGCGGCAATGGAAGCCGGGGATATTAGCGCAGGAGCGGGGGGTGTTAGCCCCCCGTTAGAACAAGAGCAACACGCCCAAGAACCGGGGGGCTTACGCCGCCCCGCACTCTTACGCTTTGCCGCAGAACTCTACGCCCAGGTCGGCGACACCAACAAGGCGTTTGAACTCTATCAACAACTGGTGCAGGATGATCCGGCACGGAGCGGCGAATATTGGCAACAGATTATAGCACTGCATCTTCGACGAGGAGAACTGCCGAAGGCACTCGAAGCGAGTCAAAATCTCATCGGACGCGGCGTACAAAACGCGGAGCGGCTGCGATTCGTTGCCGACATTTTTTTAGGGGCACAGCGGCAAGCCGAAGCGGTCAAACTATTGCAGCAAGCGTTGATTCTTGAGCCGGGCAATACCGAAGTGCTGCGCATTCTCGCACAGACATTCTCTGGTTCAGACCATCACGAAGAAGCCATCGAGTTGCTCTGGCGGCTTTACGAGCGGCATGACCTTCTCTCCGCCAAGTTGTCGGTGATCGAAATGCTCATGGACGAGTACCGCACGCTCGGAAGAGTGGACGACATGATTACCCACTTGCAGCAGTTAAGCAGGAATTACGAACACCGCCGCTCGGCAATGCAAGCCCTCGTGCGTGCCTATACTCTCTGCGAGGATTATGAAGAAGCGCAACACTATCTGGAAATCTTGCTAGACTTACCGGAGGAGGATAAAACCGAGTCCCGCTGGGCATCGCAATGGGTGCTGCGTGAACTCGTTGCCGTTGCGGAAAGACAAGACGATTTCGCCGCAGCCGTCCGCTATCAGGAAATGCTCTGTGAAAGGTCGAATGATTTGAAAGAACACAATCATCTTTTCCATCTTTACGATAAACTCGGCGATGCCGCCAAGGTGCGGAATTTGTTTTTCGACCAGATACTTCGGCAGGGGGATTGGCAGGAGAGACTCGATTTAATCGACATTATGATTCGTCGGGAGCAGTATGAAATCGTATTGCAGGTTTTGGACTTTTTGGAGATTCACGAGCCGGAGCATTGGGCGACCTTCTTCCGGCGGATTTTGATCGAGGCGTATCAAAACAGACCTATCGGCGAGTTAGTCCGCGAATTCAGGGCAAAGCGGTTCGATGAACCCGTTCAAGTTTCGGCAGCGCGGCAAAACCATGACTCGTTTCTATTTACCGCCGTTGCTCCGGCAGAGTTCAATGCTTCGTTGGCGTTTCAGAATCAATTTTTGCCGGTGTTGTTTTATCCGGCAAGGCATGACACGGGAGTGAATCCGCTGGAGGAAAAATTGCCGGACGAGTTTTACGGAGTTAAATCACTCCGCGATGCCCGGTTGCTCTCGCTGGGATTGCTGCTCCGTGAGGCGGTGAACAGAGTTCGGTCGGCAAGCAACAGTCAAGCCAGCGTCCGGCAGTTTGCGAGAGCGGTGGAAGAACTTCGGACGATGTTGCCTGCCGACTCCGAACAATACGAAGTGTTAATGGATCGCCTTCGTTTAGAAATAGGGTTGCTGGACATGCGGACATTCGACGATAGATTTCAAATTCTGCCGGGCGGCGTACTCAGAACTCTTATCGAGCCGCAAGTTTGTCAGCAAACGATTCGGCAGATAGTCCGAACCGTTGCGGAAGGGGGTGCTGCCGATTGGCGGCGGGCACTGCTTTATATCCGTGCTTTGGATTTTCTTGAAACGGAAAGGGGTGATGAGGAACTGGCGGAGTATGTTCTTAAATTGCTCGACGATATGAACTTAACTGCGGAAGAGTTTTTGCCTCCTCCGGTGCCGCAGGCGGCACCGCCGCCGATTTCGCTGGCTCGCTTTCGTATGGAACTGCAAGGGGATCGACCGATTGACAGGGCGGTTATCTATTCTCTGCTGCCGGATGAGTCGACGAAGGAAGAGGAAACGAACATTCTTTCGCCGTTTGAGGAGTTGGTTGTTCGAGTTCAATCTTTCCGTCGTGAGTATCGCCGGTCATTGGAGCCAAGGGAGGTGCGTCCTGTGCAGCAGCCCAATCGGGTGCGGATGGAGGTAACGCCTGCGGAGCCGTCGGGACAGAATCCCGAAGCGGAACTTCGGGAACTCTTGCAAAGATTGGAGACAACCCATTTAGCCGGTACCCCGGCGCAATTGAACGCGGTTGAGCCGGAGTACCGGCTAAATAGTATGGCGATGGCGTTGCTTTACACCCGCTTGCAACAATACGAGAAGACGGCGGCGATGCTTGATTCGATGGAGTTGACGACTCCTAACGATTTGCTCATGCGGGAGTGGATCATTTCTCGGCTTGCAGTGAAATATGCGGAGCCGGATTCGGCGTTGTATCAACGCGGCAGTGAGGCGGCGGATCGCTTGTTAAACTTCCGGCTTGGCGAAAGGGAGAGACTCAATTTGGTGCCGGTGTTGCGGCATTTTGGACGTGATGAGGAAGTCCAGCGGATTTGGGATCATTTAGCGGTAACGGTTTCGGATCGTCGAATGTTGGCGGAGTTGTTTAACGAAATGTTGGCGGCGGGGGAACCGCAGAAGGAAAATGTTGCGAGGATTGCTCAACGGATTTTGATGAATCCGGCGTTTTTGCAAAATCCTCGTCGGTTAACGTCTGATGTATTGCTCTTTCAGGCGGCGTTTCGGGCGTTGCAATCGCAGAACCGGCAGGACGTAGTGGTGCCGATGTTGGAAGCGCGATTCCGAGGGCTTCGGGACAAGACGGATTCACGGATTTTGTTAGCGCGGTTATATCTTATGCTTGATCGTGAGGCGGAGGCGCGGGCATTGGCGTTGGAACTTGCGCAGAATCCGACTCGTGAGCCGGAGCGCCGCCAGATGATTGTGTCGTTGTTGGTGCAGTTCGGAATGCAACGGGAACTGGAAGCGATGAATCGGCTGCTGTTGGAGGGGAGATAGACACTCTACGGAAGATGCCCGTGATCGGTTACACATTAACAGAGTCAGCCGCGTGAACAAGGAACGTAAACAGTCCCTTGCTTAACGCGGCGGACTTTGTGAGTTGGGCTGTTTTGTAATTTTACTCCAGCATCCAGCCGTCGGGAATTTCCGCTTTCTTTTGAATGCAGATGACACCGTCGCGGATCATTCCGTAAGGTTTTTCTTCGCCGTCGGCAACGGCATTGCGATTGACGATCTTCACCCGCTTGCCGATATGACAATCTTTGTCAATGATGGCATGTTCGATCTCCGTATGTTCGCCGATGCCAATCGGCGGAATTCCCCGCCGCCGCTGATCGGCAATTTCCGCTTCCGTTTCGTAGTAGTCCGCTCCCATGAGGATCGAATTGCGAATGATCACCCCTTTGCCGATTTGACATCGCAAGCCGATAATGCTGTTTTCAATGACCGCCCCCTCACCAATCGTGCAACCGTCGGCAACGAGACTTTCACGCACCATTGCCCCATCCATTCGAGTCGGCGGCAGAAAGCGGGGCTCCGTAAAGGTTGTCCAATCGGAATGCCAAAGCGAAAAAGGCGGTTCAGACTTGGTCATCGCGATATTGGCATCGAAAAACGCTCTAATCGTTCCGATGTCTTCCCAATAGCCGTCGAAAAGATGAACATGAACCTTATGTGTTCGGATCGATGTCGGAAAAACTTCTTTACCGAAATCGGTGTAGTCGGTCTTTTCAAGAACATCGAGCAGTACCTGTTTCTTAAAAAGATAGATTCCCATACTTGCCAGAAACTCTCTGCCTTGCGAGCGGATGCCGCGTTCATCGATCCAAGCGGGATCGGTTCGGACGTGTTCTAATTCTGAATCGGTCTTCGGTTTTTCGAGGAATCCGACGACTCTTCCGGTGTCGTCGAGGCGCATGATACCGAGAGCGGAGGCTTGATCTCTATGGACGGGCACTGCCGAAATGGTAACGTCTGCGCCCGTCTGGATGTGTGTTTTCAGCATTTTTTTGTAGTTCATCCGGTAGAGTTGGTCGCCGGAGAGAATCAAGACGTGTTCGATGTGTCGTTGTTCGATGTAGTCGAAGTTTTGGCGTACTGCGTCGGCGGTGCCTTGATACCATTTTTCGCCTGCCATCGTTTGTTGGGCGGCTAATACTTCCACGTATCCGCCGTGCAGGTAATCAAAACGATAAGTATGAAGGTGATTATGGAGACTGGCGGAGTTGAATTGTGTTAAGACATAGATTTGATCGACTCCGCTGTTGATGCAGTTGGAGAGGGGAATATCGATCAGTCGATATTTTCCTCCGATGGGAACGGCGGGTTTTGCCCGAAATTTAGTAAGGGGATAGAGTCGCGTACCTCGTCCGCCGCCGAGAATTAAAGCAATGACATCTTTCACAGGATACCTCCAAAACTTACAACTACCTCGCCATATTGTAGCAAACAGTTAATAAAATGGTAGTCGGGTAGTCGGGGTAGGATAACTGCTCCATTGCAGTCCATTGCAATCGACATATTTTTGTGTTATAATCATGCGGAGACTAACCGTAGGTTTCGTATTAACTTTCCAACCGCATGTCCGCATCTGTTGAACCCCCCAAGCAAGGTTTGTTCCGTGTTACCCGTGAAAGCTGCTGTACCGTTCGGCTCGCCTTCGACCAATGGTCGTTCCGACTAACTCCCGCCAGACTGGTATTGATCGCTCTCGCCGCCGCCGCCGCCGCAATCGTTGTACTCCGACTCATACTAGGATTAGGCGGCTACGTGCCAGGATTGGGAACCATTACCAACCTAAACGACGAGTGGCCCTGGGGACTCTGGATCGGATTCGACGTACTCTGCGGCGTTGCCCTCGCCGGAGGAGGATACGGCACCGCACTAATCGTCTATATCCTCCATAATGACAAACTCAAACCGATTGCAAGAGCAACACTCCTGACTTCGTTGATTGGGTACATCCTCGTCGTCGTCAGTCTATTCATAGAAATCGGACGCTGGTGGAACTTTTGGAGCCCCTTCGTCAACTGGGGATACGAATCGATCCTCTTCGAAGTGTTCATCTGTATTTCTCTTTACACAGTCGTACAAGTCTTGGAACTCTGCGAAATCATCACCGAAAAAGTATTTCGCATGTTTCACAAGTTTTTCGTTACGGTTCTGCCCTTCCTCCTTATCCTCGGAGTAGTATTGCCGACGCTGCACCAATCGTCGCTCGGTGCCCTCTATCTGATGATGGACGGAAAACTGCACCAACTTTGGTTCAGTCCTAACATTTTCCTCTTCTTCCTTCTGTCCTCCTTTTTCGTAGGACCGGCGATGATTGCCGTCGAGTCGCTCTTGTCGCAAATTTCCTACAAACACCGGGCACCGCTTCCAGTGTTGCGAACCCTTGCCCGAATCGGCGGAGCGATTATGCTGGTCTATCTCGTTTTCCGATTTGCCGACCTTGCTTATCACCGCAAGTTAGAACTTCTCTGGGAAGGAAGTTTTGAGAGTTACGCATTCTGGTTTGAAATTGTCATCGGGCTTGTCGTGCCGTTGATTATCGTTTTTTCGTCGCTGATAAACTATCGGTTTTGGATTATTGCGTATGGCTTTTTCACTGTTTTCGGTGTGATTTTGAATCGGATGAACGTTGTGATAACGGGCATGTGGCGTGAGATGGGCGGCGGTTATATTCCGGCGGTTACTGAATTTTTAGTAACCATCGGTTGCGTGGCGGGCGGCATTTTGGCATATATGCTCCTGTGTGAAAACTTCAACATTTTGGAAAACGAAGCGTCTGAAAGTGCCGACAAACAACCAGAGTCCGTAGCGTAAGGCTTCTGCCGGAAAGTGATATACCCATTAGACAGTCCCGTCATTGCGCTACGCTCCATACCGGCTTTTGTAAACACGAACAAAAGCCGGTATGCAACGAAGTGTAATGACGGCAACGGGTATAAAACTTTCCGGCGGAATCCTAACGGAAAACGTACAAGGATGCAAAGGGTTGCGCAAAGGACAATCTCATGGCGTTTCCAACGAGGTTACGCCGCAAGAAAAATAATGTCGGTTCTCCAGTCAACCGACACAGATACCTGAAATCACGGCTACTTCCAGAATACTTTACGGTCGGATCGCCTCGACTTTTTTCTCGGCATCTTTGAGGAAGTCGGCTAACGGTTCTAACCCTTGTGTGAATTTCGTTTCCAAAAAGGTATCGACCGCTTCCTTTGCCATCCAGTCCCCCCAGATCATCGCGCCGAGGCACAGGGCGTTGGCATTGTTGATCGACCGGCACATACGGGCGGCAAAGACCGATTCGACCACCGCCGCCACGACACCTTTGAATCGGTTCGCAATCACCGACATACCCATACCGCTTCCGCAGAGCAGAATTGCCCGCTCCGCAGTGCCGTCTTGCAACATTTTGCAGGCGACCGGCGCACTGTCGTAATAGGGAATTTCTTTGGTTTGTGTTGCTCCGACATCGATGACTTCGTGCCCTTTTTCTTTGAGGTGAACGACAAGCGAGTCTTTGAGGGCGAGGGCGAATGGATCAGCGGCGATAACAATTTTCATGGCAGGCAGCGGGGTTGGAGTTGTGGATGTGTTTTCATCGGCAAGGACGGAAGTCGTTTGACCGAGAACCAGCGGCAGTGCCGACGCGGCAGCCGCCGATTGGAGAAACAAACGTCGGTTCATAATGTAAATAGAGAATTACTCTGTGACTTTGTGTCCACAATGGTACAACAATTAACAGCAGATGTCCAGTATGGCAGCAAGTAGGTGTGCAAGATTGCATTTTTGCCATGAAAGCCAGGAGCGTAACGGAGAGTGGCGACCGGATTAACGCGGAGTACCGGCTAAATAATCCGGTCGCTGCGCGTTGCTGCGCTCCCGGCTTTCATCAAACTTGCACGCCTACTGAGAGGCGGCAACACAAGGTTGATTTTCATGCTGCGTCGGTTAAAATGACATGCAAGATGAAAATTGTTCCCGCCAAAACTTGGTCGCAACAGAAGGCGTTTTTGGACTTTCCGTGGAAAATCTATAAGGACGATCCCTATTGGATACCGCAACTCCGTATGGAACAAAGCGGACTCGTCGCCTTCAAATCATGGGGACACAAAGACCCCTTCTACGAGTTCAACGAAGGGCAAGCCTTCATTGCCATCGACGGAAAAAACACCGTAGGACGCATCTGTGCAATTTGGAACAAAGGACACATCGACCGATACAATGATGGAGTCGGTTTCCTCGGTTTTTTCGACTGCATCGACGATACCAGTGTCGCTCAAGGACTTTTCAACGCCGCCGCCGATTGGCTCAAACAACGAGGCTGCACCGTGTTGCGGGGACCTGTCAATCCGTCGCTCAACCACACGCTTGGTCTGCTCATCGACGGATTTAACAGTTCGCCGATGTTCATGATGACCTACAATCCCCCCTACTACGAAAAACTGTTCGAAGACAACGGTTTTGTAAAATCGCAAGACTTGTACGCCTACTGGGGAGAGGTCGGAATGTTACCGAAGATACGTGAAAAACTTCTGCCTATCTGCGAACAAATCGAAGAACGCACGGGCGCGACCACCCGATCAGTGGATGTTAAGAATTTCCAAAGAGATGTCGAGCAGTTCCTTCACATTTACAATAAGGCGTTGACAAACACTTGGGGGTTTGTACCAATGTCGCTCAAAGAAGTCAAAGAGATGGCATTTTACCTGAAATTTCTGCTCGTGCCTGAATTGACGGTGGCGGTCGAAATCGATGGAAAAATGGTCGGGGCTTCGTTTGCTCTGCCGGACTTTAATCCGCGTATCAAAGAGATCGGCGGACGTATTACGCCGTTGCGATTGTTCAAACTTCTGCGGCGCAAAGAGCAAATCAAATCCATCCGAGTATTAAGTACCAACGTTCTGCCGGAGTACCAGATGTTGGGACTCGGATTGGTATTGCTCAACGGTCTTGTACCGAAGGTAATGGAGAGCGGCATTACCGATGCGGAGTTTTCGTGGGTGCTGGAGTCGAACACTTACTCTCGCGGCAGTCTCGAAAAGGGCGGAGCCGTCTGCACCAAGACCTATCGGATTTATGATCGTCCGATTGGCTAGTGCTTGGTAAGGCTTTCGCCGGAAAGTTTCCTACCCGTTGCCGTCATTACACTTCGTTTCATTCCGGCTTTTGTTAACTCCTCCCAAACTTTTACACACCCACTTTGACAGCCCGACCGTCTTCTCCCAGCCCGCAAATTTCTGCTATAATACCCAAATGGTCGAACCCGGCCGCCTTACCCAAAAAGGAAAATCCGCCATGAAAAAAATCTGTTGCACATTGAGCGTACTCTGCACTCTGTCATTTGCACTCGCTCTATCAGCGATCGCCGCACCGCTCTCCCAAGAGCAACTCGAAGCCATCGCCATCCAACCCTCCAGCAACTGGGGAAGAGGAGACGAAAGAGTCGTACCCGAAATGCTCGAACTCTTCAAAGAAGAATCGATCAAATTCAACGACAGAATAATGAAATACCGACTGCACGTTCCCGAAAACCTCGAAGCCGGTAAAAAATATCCGATGGTGCTCTGGCTGCACGGTGCTGGAGAAACCGGCAGTAACAACAAGTCGCAACTCATCCACCTGCACCACATCCTCCCCTTACTGACAGGAGAACGCAAACGGGACTTCTTCCTACTCGTACCGCAAGAACCCAACGACGGCTTCGTCTCCTGGGGAACCGACACCACTTCCTATTCCCACGTTGCTATGCAAACTAACGTGCCGCAGGAAGTCAAGGAAGGAAGAAAAACGCTGGAAAAATACAAGGAAGAGTTAATCGAACAAATCAAAGCAGGACGCGGTGAAGAAACAGAAGTTACCGTCGAAGAAACGGAAGTTACCTACGAAGTAACAAGACAGGTCGGCGGAGTCTTCGGCATCGGAGCGAGAACGGTAAGAGAAGAAGTGACCGAGCAGATGCTTCAAGTCCGCATGAACGTTTCCTACGAGCATCCCCTTGAATTCGCTTTTGCGATGGTGGATCAGGTTCTTGAGAATCATCCGGTCGATCCGAATCGGATTACGGTTTCCGGTTTAAGCACCGGCGGTGACGGCACTTGGCGGGCATTGGAACGCCGACCGGAACTCTTCGCCGCTGCCGTGCCGCTCGTCAGTTGGAGTCCCTTGACCGACAAGTCGATGGAAGAGTCGCCGATACTCAAAAAGATTCCCATCTGGGCGATTTACAGTTCCGACGACAACAGCATTGACTTTGCAAGGGAGCAGTTTGAACGTGTCGAATCGGCGGGGGCGAATGTCAAGAAGACGGAGTTCGGCATTTGCGGACATTACGCTTGGACACCGGCGATGCTTCAGGCGGATATTTTCGCTTGGATGCTTTCCCGCGCGAAAGATGGGGAGCGGTATTACGCCGTGTACGATCCGGGCGTGGATCCCGATGACATGAAGGGCATCGTGGACGTAGCAACGCGGGATACGAGACCCTCGCCTGCGCTTGCCCCGGCGGTGGATGTTAGCCCCCTCGCCCAGCGAGGGGCGGCGGTCGTTTATCCTTACGCTACGGACGACAAAGACGAAACAGACTCCGTTACCAACGCGACGGTAACAACGATAAGCATTCCCAAGGAAGACCTCAGAGTGGAGATGCCGCTGGAACGACTCCCTGCCGCAGCCGCCGAGAGAGTATTAGCCGCCGAGGCTAACCGACTTACAGAAATTCTGGTGCAATTTGATTTACAATTAGATGCACTTACACGCACTCTGCGCAATCCCGATGATCCGCGAATAATCGCGGCGATCCGGGAACGCGACCGTGTAATCGTACAGTTAGAGGCGGTAACACAGAGACAGAGAGCGCAAAGAGAGCGGGACGGCGTTGGTCCTCCGGCGGTCGGACCAACCGGGGGGTTGATGACACTTCCCGCTCTTACACCGGAAGTTGTGGTGCGGATGAACCTTGATAGAGAACAAGCCTATTATGTGATGGCTAGCCGATATTTTTCGATAATGGATCATGCTTTCCAAAATAAGAATAAGGAAGAGGCAATGGCACATCTCGAAAGATTCGCAAGAGTGTTTAGAAGACTTCCGCCGCCTGAACAGTTGCATATGACGACGAAACTCCTCCACTCTGTCCAGTCTGCCGAAGCGATAGAAGTGCTGGAGAAGTTGCTCGACGGTATTCCGGCGCCGTCGGCTGCTCCGGTTAACGGGGGGTTGACACCCCCCGCTCTTGCGCCTTCGTATCCACCCTCCGCTCCTGCGCCTTCGTACACGCTGCCCGCTCTTGCGCCGCCTCTTGTTGTCCCTCAAGAGCGGGGCGGCGTTAGCCCCCCGGTTGACCCTCAAGAGCGGGGCGGTGTTAGCCCCCCGGTTGAATCGTCGACGATTTCGGCGGCGAGGATTATCGAGGAGTGCGACCGTCCTTGGGCGATGACTTCCGGGTCGCTTTACGGTCTGTTCGCAGCGGATTGGGACAAGGAAGCGGAGGCGGTTCCTGACTTTATTGTGAACACCGATTCGGACGAATTGGCGAAGCGTTTGGCGCGTTCGGTCGGTGAGGATGCGGAGTCGAAGGATTTCATTGCGGCGTGTCGGTCGATATTGGTCTTGCAGCATCGTCCGATGAGCAGTCCGTGGTTTGAGACGAGCGGCGGCAGAATGCGGAGCGAGATTCAGTATTCGTTATCGGCGAAGGGACAGATGTTTGTACGTTTTTTGCGTGCGGTGAAGGATTCCAGCGGCAGTGAGAAGGCGAGAGAGTTGAGCAAAATTGCCGAGCGGACGCTGGAGAAGATCGATCTGGTGCTGGCAAAGGAGTAGTTACGTTTCCGGCTTGCTATGGTCTTTTGGCTATTGTACTGTACTCCACTCCGCCGCAAATTAAGGCTAAAGTCCTAATGTTGCCGGACAGGAGTCCCCGCTCGTACTCGACGGCGTTTTTTGGTATGATGATGACACCCTGAAACGAAATCCCATAAGGAGTTTTCCGCTATGCAAATTGAAGTAACGAAAAATCCGTCCGCCGAAACGCTCGACAAACTCGGCTGCCGCTCATGGTCCACTTGGGGGAAAGAACCCTCAGTCTTCCCCTGGCACTACGACGAAAAGGAAACCTGCCTGATCATCGAAGGCAAAGTAACCGTAACGCCCAACGGCGGAGAACCGGTAACATTCGGCAAAGGAGACCTCGTCGTCTTTCCGCAAGGAATGAGTTGCACTTGGAATGTCCAAGAAGCCGTGCGGAAATACTATCAATTCGGAGACTGACATGCGATTTTCATTCATTCCCTTCATTTTTGTCCTTGCGGTATTGCCTTTATCCGCCGCAACGCTAGAAGTCGGCGACGGCAAACCGTTCCAGCGGATCGAAGATGCCGTCGCCCAAGCGAAGTCCGGCGATGTAATCGTTGTGCATCCCAAGAGCGATGGTTCGCCTTATAAGCAGCCGGCGTTGATGATCCGCACGGCTAAACTCACAATCCGCACTGCCGATCCGAACAAACCCGTCGTGCTGGACGGCGAAGGATTCGAATACTCCGGCAGAGGTTCCGTACCGCGCGCCATTGTGCAATTCAATCCCGGCGCAGACGGATGCATACTAGACGGCTTCACTCTCATCAATGCCAAAAATGGAAGTTTCAACGGAGCAGGCGTGCGTATCAATCAAGCAAACGATGTTACCATCCGAAATTGTATCATCCGTAAAAACGAGATGGGAATCATGAGCAATGGCATTGTCGCGGAACAAACGGGTGCCCGGCAACTCATCGAGAAATGTAAAATTACTGACAACGGCACGACAAAGGATCCCGGTCAAAATCACAATCTTTATCTCGGCGGTACCAGTGTTACAGTGCGGGAGTGCGAGGTTGCACGGTCTGTCGCGGGACACAATGTCAAGAGTCGGGCTCATTTGAATTACATTATCGACTGTCATATTCACAGTTCGGCGAATCGGGAGTTCGACCTTGTCGATGCGGCGGGTACAACCGATGTGCCGGGCAGCGATTCGTTTTTAATCGGCAATCTTATTGAGAAAGATCCGAAATCCACCGGCAATAAAGCGGTTGCCCATTTCGGTCGCGACGGCAATGCTTCGCATAACGGTACGATTTGGTTAATCGGCAATACGATTCGCACACCATTTATTAGTCCGGTCGTTGACATCAGTTCAGGCAATGGTGTGGTTTTCATAGACAACGAAATTGACGACACCGGCGCACGGCAAAGAGGGGTGTTGGTTGCCCTTCGTCTTCAAGATATGACCGTTAGCGGTAAGGACAACAAGATACCAGCCCGTTTTATTGTGCGTTCTCCGCTAGGGGAGCAATCGCCGATTGAATTCGCCGTCCCGCCGCCTCTGCCGAAGGATTTGCCGGAGGCGGTCAAGGAAAAACTTCGGAACGATTGGTAAGCGTTTCGCAAGCGAGGCGGCTAGGGCAGTAAAATATTCAAATTGCTCTTTTCCTTTTGTTGCAAATTCATTAGACTTCCCCTTTACAGTTTGTAGCGATTGTAGGGCGACAGAGTTTTTGTGTGCGGAAGCGGCAATTTTATGCCGACTTACCGCAGTGATGTACGTTGTTTCCGACAGTCCGACCGAATGAGACCAAAAGGAGAATAACCAATGAGCCCCCCCCCGCGAGCTTCCGATCATGAAGCGGCAATGCGCCGTTTGATAACCCCTACCGCACAAATTGTTGCGGCGGCGGTCATTCTAGTTACCGGACTAGGCATTGCGTCTATCTTCTGGAAAATGCCGAATAGCAACAGCACTCACGCTCTTTATAACAAAGATATTATTGACCCTGAATTGGCAACGACCGCATTGCCGAGCAGGTCGCCTGCCCTCCTTTCTCCCGAAGAACTAGCAGAAATAGCCCTGCCGATGCTAGACATCGTACCAGCAGCAGCCCAGCACACCCAGCAGTACACACAACTTTATCCGGCACCGGCATCGTTGGCAGGACAAGTTCCCGAAGCGGCAGACCCTTTCCCGCCGGTAATGGAGCAGGGGGAACCGATGGTGCCGCAGAAATTCGAGCCGATGCGGCAGGTGACCGAGGAGAAAGCGATTTCCATCGAACCTGTCAATAAAGATTTTCAACCGAAGCCTGCCAGCGTCGGCACCGCCGAGAAAAGCGACGAAATGCTCGCCACATTTCTCTTTGCCGGAAACAGCCGGATAGATGTTGATATTGATACTTCGATAGAACCGGCACCGCCGATGGATCCCTTTCCGATAGTGTCGGCACCGACACCGGCACTTCAGCCGCTGCGTCCCCTCCAATTCGGCAATCTGTCCCATTTGCAGCCGTTGTAGCCGCGACATTCCGGTCGCGGCTCCGATTGACCGCCGCACGTTGCTGGTAGTGCGTTGACCTTTCATGAAAAATTGGCTCGAACTTGATTTCGCTGAACTTGCGGACGTTTTCAACGATTGGAAACTTCCCCACTACCGGATCGCTCAAATCCGCCGTTGGATTTTCGCACGAAAGACAACGGCATTCGAGCAAATGACTGATCTGCCGAAAGGAGTGCGTGCATTACTATCCGAACAATTCGGAACAATTCTGCGCAGCAAAGAATTGACTCGTCGGCAATCCGATGATTCTTCGCAAAAACTGCTTCTCGAATTAGAAGACGGCGAGCGCATCGAATGTGTGCTGCTCCAAAATAACCGGCATCACCGCACCGCTTGCGTGAGCACCCAAGTCGGTTGTGCCATGAAATGCTCCTTCTGCGCCAGCGGAATGGATGGTTTTGTCCGAAATCTGACTCGCGGCGAAATACTGGAACAGTTGCTTCGGCTTAACGCTCTTTTGCCCGGCAATGAACGTCTGACGCATATCGTCGTGATGGGAATCGGTGAACCTATGCTCAATCTCGACGCTTTGCTCTCCGCTCTTGCAGTAGCAACGAGTGCGGATGGGCTCGACATAAGTGTCCGTCGAGTAACGATTTCGACCGTTGGCATTCCTGCCGGTATTCGCAAACTTGCCGAGGCGGTCGTGCAAAGCGGGAAGCAGTATAAATTAGCGGTTTCGTTGCATGCTCCGAATGATGAGTTGCGGTCGCAAATCATTCCGCACAATCGCAGTACGAGCATTGCCGAGATTTTGTCGGCGACGGATGAGTATTTTCAGAAGACGGGACGGCGGGTAACTTTTGAGTACACGTTGATCGAAGGTTTGAATGACAAATCGGAGCATGTTGCACTGTTAGCCGAATTGCTTCGTCATCGGACGGCAATCGTCAATGTGATTCCGTTGAATCCGGTGCCGGAGTTGGGTTTTCGTTCTCCTACGAGTCGGACGGTGCGTCGTTTTGTGGAGCAGTTGGAGCATCGGGGAGTTCAGGTCAAGGTTCGTTTTCGCAAGGGGGACAAAATCGCCGCCGCTTGCGGACAACTTCGACGAAGGGGATAAAATGATGCCAATTCTTCCTGCGCTCACACGCTGCCGGAGCAACATTACACATTGCTGACTTTCATTTACTCAATGGATTCGTTGTGAAAAACTGAATCAATTCCGCAATCGTCATTCGGGTTAAATCGCCCATGGTCGGCGAATCTATATCGGCGTAAAGATGAACGTGATCGATCCAATCGGTACGAAACAATTTTGCCGTGAGCGGCGGGACATGAACATTACAGTATTCACAAGAAAGCCTTCGCGAAAAGGGCAGCAGTTGAGTATTCAGCAATATAAAACATTTACCTTCGCCGTAATTGAATGCCGTTTCCAGAGATTCGATGAATCGCTCCTCTTCGGCATAATCAAACGTAAGGCGGTCAACGATGAGGAGCAGTCCCGGTCGATAGAGTTCTTCGGGAATGGGTTCATCTAAACGGAAAGGAATGACAACATCATTTAGCCGGCACTCCGTTTCATCGGAAGACGGCGTACCGGCTAAATGAAAAATACCGCGTAAGAATCCTTGCTCTGTCCAGATGTCGGCAAACTCTGTCGGTGTGCTTTCCAAAGGCGGAGCAAACGCAACTTGGAGTTTCGCCCCCTTTTCGACGGTATCATTTTCGACGGTATCGTTCAACCATTGCCAGATCGTTTGCGGCGAATCCACTGTAATGGGACGCGAACACTTCGGGCAAAACACATGTCCTAGATGAGCAAAGAGTGAAGCGAGGTAATCGCTTAACTCGGCAGCATCGCCGACGGTTACGGAAGCCGTCTTTCGGGTAAGAGCGGCAACGGCAATAGCGGGGGGGATGCCATCGAGCCGTTCCGCTTTCGGCTTTTCAATCTTTTCGAGAAACTGCCGCATTGCAGGCGAAAACGTTTCGATGTACCGCCGCTGACCTTCGGCATAGAGAGTGTCAAGGGCAAGCGAACTCTTCCCGCTCCCGCTGCGACCGCAGAAAACGATAAGTTTTCCCGAAGGCAGATCGAGATCGATGTTTTTCAAATTGTGAACGGCAACACCGCGAAGGATAATCATGGACTCACCAACATTATACCGTAAAAACGAAAGCAACGAACTTGCAACGGGTTACTCCTCTATCTGCCTGGTGCGCAAAACAAATCGGTGCAGGTTCAGACTTTGACATAATTCGATAAGGTTGAGAACCTGTCCGCTTTCGCATCGGGCATCGGCACGGAGAATGACCGTTACCTGTTCCAACGGAATGTTCATGTGTCCGAGAAACCGCACATGGAAATCAATGGAGTCCCTCAGTTCCCGCTGCGATTGCTCGCGTCCATTGTAAATGACATTTCCGTCGGCGAGAACGTGCAAAGTTATCGGCTCGGTCGGCGGCAGTTCCGGCGGTTGTGCCGACTCACTGACCGGCAGTTTCACCCGCTCATCTTGATCCGCCGCCACAAAGTTAATCACGAGCGTAAAGAACACAATGAGAAGGAACACGACATCTATCATCGATGTCATATCAAACTCGGCACTTTTCAGTTTGGATCGAATACGCATTTTAAGGAGTCTGGAGTTAGGAGTGTCAAAATTTGAGTGGACATTCGCCTCAAGTGAAAATTCAATCACATCTCTCGAACCCAAAGTACCTCTTCGCATTGTAATAGCAAATGTCCTGCACCATTTTGCCGATCATGTCAAAATCATTCGGCAAGAGTCCCTGCTCCATTTCGGTGCCGAGCAGGTTGCAGAGAATCCTTCTAAAATACTCGTGCCGAGTGTAAGACAAAAACGACCGACTATCCGTCAACATGCCGACGAATTGACTCAACAAACCCATCTGCGAAAGGACATTCATCTGCTCTTCCATGCCGTCCTTTTGGTCGAGATGCCACCATGCGCTGCCGAACTGCATCTTGCCGGGAGTGATACCGTCTTGAAAATTGCCGAGCATCGTCGCTATCATGGCATTGTCCGTCGGGTTCAAATTATAAACGACTGTTTTGGGCAACGTATTTCTACGATCCAGCGAATCGAAAAAACGAGACAGTGATATTGCAAGATGTCCGTCGATGATCGAATCGAAACCAGAGTCTGTCCCAAGTTTTTGGAAAAACCGGGTATTATTATTGCGGATTGCGCCAATGTGCAACTGCATCGTCCAATCTTTTTCATGGTTTAAGACAGCAATGTTCTCTAACACTGCCGATTGAAGCACAAAAGGATCCCCCCATTCACTCAAACCGCTGGTGTAGCCATTCCGTAAGTGTTGAAAAACCTTCGACTCACCATCACACGACATGTAAAAGAAAGCCCCCAATCCATGATCCGAAAGCCGACAGCCGTTTTCATGGAAGTAATCATGTCGTTTGCGCAATGCCTCAAGTAAGTCGTCAAAAGTTTGAATGCGGATTCCGGTAATGTCCGCCAGACTGTCAACGTAGGCGTTGTAAGATTGGACGCTTTCAGGGGTGATAAGAAAACCATTTGATGTCGGATCGGTAAATAACATCGCCTTATCCGGTCGGAACGTCGGCAGAACTTGAATGTTCACAGAGCCCGCGTCGGAAGACGCGGTGTTTGCGGCGTTCGCCCGGAGCTTCCGCTCCGAGCTCTGTGAACGTATCGCTTGATGGTATTCCAACGAGTCAATCGGATCGTCCGTTGTACAGACGAGTTCGACGTTCATCTGGCGCATAATTCCTCGTGCCGAGAATTCGGGCTGCTGTAACTTGGCATTGGTGTCGTTCCAAATGCTCTTGGCGGTCTCCGGCGAAAGAAGGCGATTGGTAATTCCAAAAGGGCGGCGGAGTTCGAGATGCGTCCAATGGTACAACGGATTGCGGAGCAACTTCGGTACCGTTTCCGCCCACTTTTCAAACTTTTCCCAATCGGAAGCCTCGCCGGTAATGAAATGTTCGTCCACACCGGCGGCGCGCATTGCCCGCCATTTGTAGTGGTCGCCGGCAAGCCAAATCTCGGTGATATTGGAAAAGCGGCGGTCTTCCGCCACGTCTTTCGGCGGCAGATGGCAATGGTAATCGATGATCGGCAGCGAAGCGGCGTACTCGTGATAAAGTCTAACGGCGGCGGCGCTCTGGAGAAGGAAATCGTCGGTAAGGAATGTTGTCATTGCCGGGGGACAAAATAAAGGAATTCACGAGCGACCATTATACCACATTCTTTGCTCGTGTTTTTTGTCAATTTTACTGTGTCAGCAATAAAAAGGGAACTTCTAAAAATCAAAATTTTATATTGTCTTGTGCCGAAAACGCAACGAATCGACTCTTTGCGTTCTTTGCGCAACTCTTTGCGTTCTTTGCGGTTAAGTCTTTTTTAACCGCAAAGAACGCAAAGGACGCAAAGGATCGCTCGACGAAATAAGGGTACATGAGTTTCTGGCGGAAGACTAATGAAAAGCACCCGCTAACGGACTGGTCAACTGGTCAACGCGGACGCGTTTGACATCTCCGCCGAATTTTGTTACAATCCGCCTCATGACGTTTTTTGACGATGATCGTTACGATTGGCGTGAGACCTATTTCGTCTATTTTGAGTCGTCCCATCGACCGAAATTGCCGGAGGTTCGGCACGCGTTAAAAACTCACACACCTCTCCTCGAAGTTCTTGACAGCAAAGCCGACGCAAATGAAAATCTTATCGCCATCACCATCGCATCTTATGAAGATCATGCCGCTCTGGAAATTACTTATCGAGAAGGAAACGAAATTTTAGCCGAAGCCAAACATTTGTTCCACACGTTAAAAAAAGAGGCATCGGCGAAAGAACTTTCACAACTTGGAAAAATTGTTCAGTGTCCTACTCGATTCGACGTTCACCATTTTGAGCAAACGGCGGCGACCGGCGTGTTCAACATTACTAAATTGCCGGAGTTAAAATTTCCAAGACAAAGCACGTTGCCTGCCGATTCGAGCGATGCGTTCGCAAAAGCATTGGCAACGGGCAAGGAAAAATTTTATTTTGACCCCGATTCTTATGACCGGTGCCGCTATGGTGAAGCCGGGACACTCTCAGACATTGCCGAAATGGACTGTGAAGAATTAGAGCGAATCAATCCTCAAATGTTGGTAACGGTTCTGGAAATCCTCAGCCGTCTCTGCCGCGGAGTCGCTCTTGATCCGGCAAGCGGAATCGTTTTGGGATAGGTAGCCGTTCAATTTCCCTTATGAATTTTGGCTCGTCCCATCCCCAACTTCATAGATGGCGTATTGTTTTTTCCCCTTCTTCTTTGCTTTATACAGAGCAACGTCGGCACGCTCGAAGAGCGTCGGCGATAGCCGACCACCGAGCCGGCGGCTGTGCCGCCGTACTGCCGACAACCGTCAGCAAAAGTTCTGACGCTTCTTGACGTATTCTGTGTTAGACTTCCCATCGAAAATTGAAATTCGGAAAAGCCTTGCTTGCGAGGCGATTGAAAGATGCACGCGGAAAACTACCGTGCGAAAGACTTTCAACAGTGAATAGCAGTAGAAGTGTTAGCGCCGTTTATCCGCTGATCACTGCTTTACTAAAAACGGCGAAGGTTGCGGCATCCGAGGAAAGCCGACAAGTTTCGGTACTTTGAACTACCGATATACGTTCCAACAGTTCCGAGTGAGAACAAGATCGAAGAACTCTCACTCACAAAAAAAACTTGTGTCTTTCAATTTTCCAATTTCAATTTTCATTTTTTACAATAAAGGATAGCCAATATCGAAAGAGTGTAATGGATTCTACGTGAATGTCAATCGACTCTTATGTACTTACTGCTCTGGCGGTAAAAAAGTTCACAGAGCCCGCATTGGTAGATGCGGATTTGCCGGTGCTACCGCACCGGGCTCTGTTTGTTCTGCGTCAAATTTCATTCGCCAAAACCGTAACCACAATGTACACAAGGGACACAAAGAAAAATTGCGACTGCTGAATACCAATTTTTGATATTAGAATTGTTCAGAAACCTTCCAAGCATTGTTTGCTTGACCACCCCGCCCTTTCGGGCACCCCTCCAAAGGAGGGGAATTATTTAGTCCCCCACATTTGGTGGGGCAGGGGGGCATACAGACTTGTTCTATAACGATTGCGGCTCTGCTTGTTTTGTGTTAACTTTTAAGGGAGCATTGTTCGCTGACGAATACTTCTACTGAAACATCCCACTTCATCCGATTTAGGGTGTAGAAGGCTAATAACCGGCACAATAGCGGAGCCGCAATCGCACGATTGCACATAGTCAACATTTTTTACGAGTCCTTTACCGACGAAATTACTTTCAAAATGGCAATAGACCGTTCGTCTATGATTTACGACACCATCCTCGCCCGCGCCTCGGCACCGGGAAGTGCTCTTCGTGGAATCCTCCGAATCAGCGGACAACACGCCGCCTTCGCTACAAAAACGATTGTCGAAAATCCCGAAAAACTCTCATCGAAACAACACTCAATCTGCATCGATACCCGAATTGCTCTGCCAAACCTTCCCCCTTTTCCGGCAAAACTACTTTTCTGGCAAGCAGGACACAGTTACACTGGCGACGAAACGGTCGAAATCCACACGATAGGCTCGCCGGTCCTGCTCGATGCAATCATGACGGCGTTGCTCGCCGCCTCCGATTCGGTCCGATTGGCAAATCCGGGAGAGTTTACGCTTCGGGCTTTCTTATCCGGTCGGCTTGACCTTGCCCAGGCAGAAGCGGTGCTCGGTGTCATCGATGCAGCAAACGATGTCGATTTGAAAACGGCACTTCATCAACTGGCGGGCAATGTCTCCGCTCCGCTCTCTGCGATGCGGTCGCTGCTTTTTGAAACGTTGGCACACCTCGAAGCCTCACTCGACTTTGCCGATGAAGAGATACCGTCGGTCTCCGCAGAGACTTTGCAGCAAACGTTGAGCGAAGCGTTGGAGCAAATCGAACAACTCCGGCAGAAAATTGCACATCGGGGAGTTAACGACAGCAAACCGAAAATTGTTTTGGCGGGACTGCCCAATGCAGGGAAGAGTACATTATTCAATAAATTGGTACGGCGGGATGCCGCTCTCGTTTCGCCGCTTGCCGGTACAACGCGGGATTATCTCGAAGCGGAAATCGACTGGGAAGGGATTCCCGTCATTTTGATAGACACCGCAGGAATCGGCAATGAGACATCGGACGAGTTAGACGCATCCGCTCAACGAAAAGCGCAGGAATTGTTAAAACAAGCGGATGTGGTCATCTATTGTTATACCCATTTAGCCGGTACTCCGGCTTCAACGGAATACCGGCTAAATGCGGAGTACCGGTTAAATAGCGTTGCCGGTACTCCGGCTGCAAACACCGTTTTTTTTCAAACAAAAGTGCCGAATGAATCGTTAGAGCCGTTAATAAAAGAGGTCAGCGTCTTGCTTCGCTGTTCTCCGGTTTACGGCGTGTTACCTAACACGGCGTTACGTTGCCGGGAGGCGTTGATTTCGGCGGAAGATTCGCTGATTCGAGCAAGGGAATTGCCGGACAGTTCTTTGGCGGCACTGGAAATCCGCAATGCGGTCAATCAACTCGGACTGATCGACGGCACTGTTCATACGGAAGACATATTGGACAGCATATTTAGCCGCTTTTGTATCGGAAAATAGTATTCTGCTCCCTCATGTTCGCTACTCGTTGGTACGAAAGTGTAGCCGAAAAATATCGAGCACCCGCTTGACGTACAAATCGTCGATAATGCCGGGATGACCCGCAAAGGGAAAATTTCGTATCTGTAAAATAGCAGTTTGCAAATTGGAATCCTTAGCATTGACCACCGCTACAAAAGTCTCATCGCTCCGCGTCCGCGCTGGTCTGCCTTCAGGATAGGCACCGATCAGCAGGAGATAATCCGCGTCGAACATTTTTCGTCCTATTTCGATCATCTTGTCAGGAGCGATAGGTGTTCGCGGCGGAACAACCACGCCGCCCAAAAAGCACGTTGCCGATTCGCTTGAACTGCCCAACGCTTCCGCCAGCAAGCCCCGAGTTCCCGCCTCGACAACGGCAATCGTTTTACCCTGTGCTTTCACAATACGGCTGACGACATCCGGCAATGTATCATCGCCTTCGCCGAAGATGCGATTGCCGAGCGTTTCGTAAATCAACTTGGCGACCGGTTCGATCTGCCGATCACATTCCTCTTCTGTTTCGGCATCGGCAACGATGCGGAGCGTGATCGTTCCCTGCGTTGCCGTAATGCCGACTTTGGGAATATGTTCGCGTGCCGTGATGCCGGAAAACATGTTTTCGACCTGACTTTCCCCGATTCCAAAGGAGTGTATCAAGCGGTCTTTAATGATGTGTCTTTTTCCTGCCAACTGTTCGAGCAGTGTCTGAATGGTTTGCCGACCAGTGTCGTTCCACATTTCCATCATTTCGGCGGGAACACCGGGAAGAGCCAGCAATCGGACAAAATCAAGTCGGTTTTCTGGAATCGGCAACTCACGCTTTACGGTAAGATCGATACCAGGGGCGGTGCCGTTGGGATTCCGAATCGGCACGGCACCTTGTGGTTGATAGACTTGTGCGCGAAAATTGGCGGGGATCGCAGTGCCGCGTTGCCGAAAAACTGCTTCGATATGCCGGAGCGATTCTGCGTCTTCCACTAGGGGCACACCGACGGCATCGGCGAATGCCTGTCGGGTCAGGTCGTCGGCGGTGGGACCAAGTCCGCCTGTCCAAATGATGAGATCAACGCGGTTCATGGCAATCCGCAGTACATCGACCATCAAATCGAGTTCATCTTCGACGGCGGTGTGATAGCGTACGGTAATGCCGAGGGCGGTCAATTCGCGGCTTAACCACTGCGAATTGGTATCAAGAATTTTTCCACTGGTAATTTCGTCGCCATTGGCGAAAATTTCTGCGTCCATGGTTTTATGCAACCGCTAAAAGAACCATTCTTCTATCCTAGCATATTTTTTGGAAAACACACCCCCTTCCTACCTTCTTACCAGTAGATGTGCAAGATTGCATTTTTGCCGTGAAAGCCGGGAGCGTAACGAAGTGTAGCGACCAGATATTTAGCCGGTACTCCGGTAGCCGCTCCCGCGCACCGCACAAGTGCGGCGGCTAAAATCCCCCAATCGTCATTTTCTCCTTTTCCTCCAAGTCCGCCGTCCGAATCGTCGATAACCGAAATACGCCCAAAAAGCGCAAACATGGCGTATCCCCAATGAAAAGTGCGGTAATACAAAAAACAGACGCTCTGCGAAACGCCCCCATGTTAAAATGGGGGGGTAGTTTAGGTAAAAAAGCAACAAAAGCGCAAGAGCGCAGCAGCGCAAGAGCGTGGGACAGCCAGCGAGCGGGGGGCGTTAGCCGCAGGTCTGACGCATCGAATTTTTCACGTTCTCTATTTTTAAGTGTCTTCGTGAGTTAAAATGCGTTTTTTACTCACGGAGGAGACATGAAGAACAACACCCCCTCGACGAAATCCTCTTCACCGCCCTCGCCGCCGTCCTCTGCGGCTCCGAATCCTACTACGACTTCGAAACATTCGGAAAAGAACAACTCCCATGGCTCAAGAAGTTTTTTC
>Ga0099364_10002006_pt1 | contig 32776 bp, 26 predicted proteins | sample TergutTh196P3_FD_73070 | JGI IMG/M metagenome (GOLD analysis project Ga0099364, IMG submission 73070) | Microcerotermes parvus P3 segment gut microbial communities from Pointe-Noire, Republic of the Congo - Th196 P3 | ecosystem: Host-associated > Arthropoda: Insects > Digestive system > Gut ... | reverse complement strand
TGGAAAATGGCAAACGGTTAATTGTTCCCAAACAGGGTGATGCCGGTCCCAACGGCGGTCCTGCAGGCGACTTATATGTTTTTATCAGAACAAAACCGCACGAGTATTTTGAACGGCAAGGGTTAGACCTTTATTGCGCTGTTCCTATCTCTATAAGTCAAGCGGCTCTTGGTGCGGATATTCAAGTTTCAACTTTGGACAACAAAACGATCAAAGTAAAAGTGCCTGCCGGTTTCCAAAGCGGTAAACTTCTGCGAATCCGCGAAGAGGGTGTCCCTTCCGGCGGCAGGCGCGGTAATCTCTATCTTAAATTGATGGTTCAAATTCCTGAGAAGCTTTCCAAAAAAGGCAGAGAGCTTCTTGAGGAATTCGCTAAGGTAGAGGGGCAGAATGGGAGTCCTAAGCCTATTCCGTTGTCGCAGTTGGCTGATGTTTAGTTGCTTCGCTAATTGTTACATATTCATTTCCCAAACATGATACGAACAGGCGGTTGGCAGTGTGGTCTATGAAAGCTCAGGAGGAATTCGCCTACAGAGCCCACCTGCACAAGTGCAGGTAGTTTACTCGAGCTGATTTACGAGCGGGTACTCGCTGGTCTCTTCCGGCGAGGAATTCCTGAAATGCTTCCACAGCCCCCACTGCCAACCGCCTGCTTGTGCCATTTTTGTTGCATATTTTTATAGCTTCTAGCTGAGGCTTTTCACTTTTTATATTTTTTCTGTATAATTGTATTTGTGGAAAACAATTTGAATGAAATCAAAATCCTTGAAATTTGGGAAACTGAGGAAGAAAAAAGATTATCTGTTATTGCCTTGAAGAAAAAATATATTGCTTTTGCGCGTTCTCAATTTATTTTTAAGCCGCCTAAGTCTGTTTTGAATAAGGATACAAGGTGGGATATTGAAATTTCAAATAGGGTTATTAATGAATGGTGGGGAAAATCAAGAACTAAAGAACGAATTCTTGCTATTAAACTGCTTGATGTTATGATAGAAGAAGCTAAGTTTATTCAAACAGTCGAAGATAACAAGAAAACCCCCGGTATTGAAAATGTCAGTTATTTTGAAAATAGCTGTATGATTAACGGTAAGCCCTATAATATCAATATTGCTGTTAAGAAAATGCTCGATATAGACCGCAGATTTGTCTATTACTATGCAGCGACTAAACAAGCATAAAAAAACCGAATTCATCGGGAAACTTATGCTCACCCTCTCGGGCTGGCACGCCTCAATGAATACGGCTTTCCGGCTACCGCCTATATATAATATCGCGTATTTGCCCATTTTAGTCAATACAGCAAAAAGACAAAAAATCCGGGCCGGACCATAAGTTCGATGCGACCCCCTAACAAACTCTAATTAAATATGAATTACGATTTATTTTTGCTTTTTTGCCTTTTTCGTTCTTGTTCAAAGGCTTCGTCAACGGATTCTTTTACTATGTCCTTTAATTCGGCAATGATAGCTTTGTGAGCTTTTTTCATTTCCATGTCGGGAGAAAGGGGGGCGATAAAAAGTTCATATACTTCGACATTTAGGGCTTTTGCAAGCCGTTCTATGGTTTCAACTTTGGGGATATTGCGAGCCAGTTCGATAAGGGCTATGTAATGGGTAGAAACTTCGGCCTTTTCTGCCAATTGAGCCTGTGTTAGACCGCAATTTCGACGATTTTCTCTTAAATTCCTTGCAAAGGTTTCCTTGATTTTTTCCATTTTTCCCCTAATTACCTGCTAGGTAATGATAATGCCTAATAGTCGCTTGACACATTGACTGTTATTTACTTATTATTAACTAGCATTTACTATTTTCTAGGATATACATTAGATTAATAGTGAATTTGTTCAAAAAACCGTCCGTATAGACGGTATGCAAAGAAGGGGGTATTTATGAGGTTTTTATTTGAAATTATCATGTGGGCAGTCGTTGTCTTTGTTTTTATCAAGCAAAGCAAAAAGGACGAGGCTCTTGCCAAAGAAAAAGCGATGAAAATATACGGCGATTACTACACGAAAAAACGCCAAGAGTTTACATGGTTGGAAAAATGGATTAAAGATCACATTGATCCAACAGAAATACGAGCGAGTGTTGATGCAGGCGGTAATATATTTCTTGCGGGTGTTGTTTTTATCGTGTTGACCTTTATTTTAGGCTGGGTATTAAAAGGAGTGTTCTTTAAGCTGACTTACGAGAAACCGGAAATGGTAAAAGTGCTTATTGATGCGATAAGAATAGCGATAGCGTTTGTACTTGCGTCATTCGTAAGAAAAATAATCGTAAAGAAACAAAAGACCAATGATCCGAGCATATTAGAACCAACACAGGGCTTAACGCTTGAATGTCCATCTTGCCATTGCCCTCATTCATGGGTCATGGTCAAAGAAAAAAATATTGTAGATGGTACTTCAACAATGACAACGACAAAAACAACAACAATTAAAGGTGGAGGTACAGATTGGGGATTCGGTGCTGGTGATAGAGTTGTAACTTCAAAAAAAATAAAGACCCTTTCACATAACGGAACAGCGGTCAGGGACTTTAAATGCCTTAATTGCGGACACACTGAACACAACGAATACAATGAAAGTTGGTCAGAATATCCTGATGAAGATGCTAAAACATTTAATCCGCCCGAAGCGGCATGGGAAGTGCCTATACATTCCGATATGTACAAAAAATATCGTGAGCAAGTAAAGAAAGAGTTGGATAAACGGTAATAAGCCTCGTTGAGGTTTTAATAGATTGAATAAGTAAAACAGGAGTAAGTATGAAAAAGTTTATGAAAAGAACATGGGCGGTATTAATCGTTATATCGCTGGTGTTGGCATTGGCAAGCTGCGGCGGAGGGAACGATCCCAAATCACTGGCAAAGCAGAGCTATGATGCGATGGTAGAGTTGGAAAAAGTTGGTTCCAGTGGTGCAAGAGAAGGCGATCCGAAGTATGACGCAGTAATGAAGAAATTTAGTGAGCTTACCGAGAAAGTTCAACAGCTGTCAAGTGAAGACAAGGAAATTTACAATACCGAACTTACCAGACTTATAACAGCAGGCAGTTAGTAAGCACCTAACAGAAGCCTCCGACAAGGTTTGGGGGTTTCTGTTTATGATTGAGTATTATTAAGAAATAAGCCCATAGCGGTTTATATATTTTAGATGAGCGTTCATGCCGCTTGCGGACTAAAGTCCGACGCATGAAAGGAGATTTTTATGGCTGAAAGAGGCGACGATGGAATGTATATATCCTTTGATGGACAAAAATTTATCGATGAGGCAGCAGCAGACAGTCGTAACTCAGACGCCGCAGCGGGCAAACTCAGCGGAAGCGGCGGAGGCGGATTTTTAGGCGGAGCCGCAGGCGCGGCAATGATAGCCATTCTTATTTTTGGTCCGATAATCGCGGGAAAACTGGTCGGGCTTATTTGGGGGCTGTTTCTAAAATTAGGTATGTTTGGCAAAATTGTAACATCGTTATTAATGCCTTTAGTAACCTTTTTTATTTTATCTCTTGTTATTGGACTTACAGCAACAGGACATATGTTGGGAATGGGGAAAAATGGATCAGATGTAATGATAATGGTAATGTTCTTTATTCCGCCTGTTTGGTATTTCTTATGGCATTATGACACCGTTAAACAAATGGGAGCATTAGTTTTTAGTCAGAAAATAGGAAAGTTTTGTCAATTCATTTGGTGGGGAGCGCTTGCCAGTGTTCTTGTAGGATATTGGTTTAAACCGGCACAGCAATTCATTGCCATTGGAACGACTCTTGCCGGATTTATTTACTATTTTACAGCAACAAAACCTTATGCAGAAGAAGCTGCACAGAATAGAAAAGCCTCCGGTAAACGATCGTTAAATGGATTAAAAATATTGGTTATGCTGATAACTGTAGGCATAACAGCGGTGTTTGGCGTTGTTGCTGTAGTTGAAAATTCAATGAAAGGCACACAAGCTGCACTGGAACTTAAAGAAAACCTACCGGATGCTGTTTGGGTTCAACCCCGAACGATTGGCGTGTATAGCAAAGCAGATGATCGTTCCGAAGAAATCACGCGCTTAGATAGAGGAACAAAAGTAACTCCAATAGATGCCGTCTCTAGTTTTGGTAAAGTATGGCTTGCTATCGAAATTAATGGGCAAATAGGCTGGATTCGCGATGCTTATACTAGAGAGTATGAGATAGACTACTGACACTTTTTTAAGGAGTGTCTATGAAGAAAATCTGTTTTGCAAGGTAATGAATTTGTAATAAAATTTAGATTTTCTGCTTTATTTATCGGGGGGGGACTAAGGTGAATTAGCGTATTGTAAAAATGCTAAATTTACGGTATATTTATAATTGGGTATAAATATGCAGAGAAATATATTTGAATAAGGCAGAATTTAGGGGTTGGGGAAATGCTTAAAAATAAGTATATTTTTATTATTCTTGCTATAACAGTATTGTTCTGTATCTTTTTTTTATTTTGTATATCAACTCAAAAAACTCAACTTTCATCTATTGAATATACATTATATCAAGGAAATTTCTTTTTATTATTAAAAGACGAAAAAACAGTATCGTTGAATATATACGAAGATAATGAAATTAAAGAGCAAAAAATATTTTCCATAACAAATAAAACAATATATACTACAGATCAAAAAGAAAAAGCTGCATTTCTGAATACTGCCGAAAATATAGTTTTACTTTATGATATTCAAACACAAGAGGAAGTACAATTATCTATTCCTTATAATATTAACCCCATTACCCTGCTGCTAAATAATGGGAACTTGTTTATTGGCGGAATAAGCAGTAACAACGAAATGCTTATACAATACAATTTACAAAACGATTCATGGTATCAACTTGATATACCAAAAGAAGTTTTTTTGGACGGGAAGGCTATTGATGATTTAGTGGTTAATGACAGGTTCTTAATTGCCGTTGATAATATTGTATTACCAAAATACATATTGTTTTATGATTTAAACTCAAGAAATAAACTTAGATTCTCTCATTTTAGAGAGTTAATATCAAATGGAGCTTATGAACGTATTCATCAAGCAAGAATTACACCAAAATATTTAGGTTTATATTCAACAAATTCTAGCGGCTATACAGGCGGACGGGAACATATTACAATCTATAATGACCTTGATTTAACAAGTGCTTTTACAATTTCAATGCCAAGAGTAAACATAAGATCAATAAACGATTTTTTATTAGTTGATGATTTATTATTCATTGCTCATAAAGAAAATGGATTGGGCATATTTGAAATTAGAGAATCATATTTTAAGGTTAACCAATATAGATACATTAATTCCACCCGCATAGAGATGAATAATATCAATTATATACAATTTGAGAACGAAGAAATATTATACCTAACATTAATACCGAATGAAACAAAATTAATATTAACCATTAAAAATTCACAGGGTGTAATTAGAAACCTTATATATTGACAGATTATTTAAAATAGGGGATTATTATTTATGATAAAATATAATATACTACTTATATTAATAGCAGGGCTATTAACTGGCTGTTGGACTGTTTATGAATATAATATAAGTACCACTGAAGGGATAGTTGTTTTTCCAAATCAGAGCCATGATTTTTTAATAATTAAAATTCCTTATAATTATCAACAAAATATTATTGATTTTGAATATATTAGCGGACAGGTTAAAATAGGGAATGAATTATTTACATTTAATAGGGATGAAATTTTGATAAATGTATCTACAATAGGGGATCCAAGATCTTATGGGGATTGTATTGAGTTTTTTGGTGATATAAAAGCTTCTGGAAATGATAAAGTCTATTTTTTGAATAATCATAATCAATATTTATTTATAAAAGCAGTTAATAAAAATGTATTTAAAAAAATATATAAACAAAATAACAAAATAATAAATATACATTTTGAATATAGGGTTATATTTGATAATGAAATTATTGATGTTATAATTTCAGAAGAATATTTATATGAAGCTGAAAGGAAACATTATAATATATTTCAATATTTTTTGACCCATTAAAAATAGTACTTTTAATCTTTTTCACCTTAACCTCTTATTTTTATTCTCTTTTTATTGGTATATATCCAGTCTTTGATATTAAATCCTGCCCCTGCCATGATAAAATCCATTCTATGAATGGTTCAATGTTTTCATTTTTATTTTCTTTTTCAACATATATTGCATAAAAATAATCAGAAAAAGGATAACTATTGTCTTGGATTGTTTCTTTTGACGGGTAAACATTATTAATAGATAATAATTTTATTTGATCATTTTTTACCATTTCAGTTGAAAAAAACAAAAAGGAATACCCTATTGCATTAGGAAAATTTCTATAAACAGCAACTTGGTTTATTATATCACCCATGCCGTTAGATACATTTTCTCTACGAGGCTTTGCAATTGGAATATTACCCATTATTTTTTCAAGCATCGTTTGACTTCCTGAATTTTTTGGTCTTTGGAAAGCTCTGATACTTTGTCTAACTCCGTTTAGCTCTCTCCAATTTTTTATCTTACCGGAATATATCCCCTGAATATTCTCTATTGTTAAATTATTTATAGTATTTTCATTATTGACAAAAAACACAAAAGCCTCTTTACCAATTGGTATTAACTTTATATTAACATCATTTTCTATGAACTGATTTAATTGCATCTCAGACGGTCCTGCACAAAATATTATATCTGCTTTGCCTTCCAATAAATTATTATACGCACCAGAAGTCGTGCTGGATAATATTGGACTATTTCTATCCCAAGTATTGTATTGATTTTCCGGATAAACTGCCTGTACAAATGAAGCATATAGTGGAAAAAGAGCGGTCGCTCCATCCAAAACAGGTAAATTTTCATATAATTTTAAAGAGGCATTTTCGTTCAGTTTTGCCAATAAAGTATTTCCTCTAAATGGCATATAAGGACCTAAATTATACAATTGTTCACTAACAGTCGGGATAGTGTGAATATGATTATTATATCCAACAACTGCTATACCTGCTGCAATACATATAACTGGAACTAATAATAAAAAATAAATAATTTTTCTTTTTTTTCTATTCCATAAAACTAAAAATATTATTATAGATATATAAGAAAAACATAACAATGTCCATAATATGCTTCTTTCAGCAAAAACTAAAAATATGACAAAGATAAAAAACGATATAACACTTATTCCTATCCCCATTAACACACTTAAGGCTTTTCTAAGCGTAGGTTTTGTTTCATTATTCATAGTTTTAATTAAACCATATTTTTACTATTTTGTCAATATCCAGTAAGGCAATTGGGCTAACTATATTATTCCGGTAGTTGACATTAAGAATACTAGGATGTATAATGACATAAGAGGTGTTTTCTATGAAAAAAGCAGGATTATTATCAATTCTAGGTTTAATTGTAATTATCAATGTATATACGCAGGAGAATAATTATTTAATAAATGATATTGCAAATTTAATAGGATTAGATAGTAATATGGCTATTAGCCGTATGGAGGATATATTAAAAGAAACATTTCAAATGGATTATGAAATAATTGTTTCTGATGAAATAATAACATTTAAAAAAAGATTAAATACTTCTGCACTTACGGGCATGGAGTTCAATAAGTATCTGCTTACGCCAAATATTATTTTAACAAAAAATACAGATGATATTATAATTTCTGTAACATCGGAAAATATAATAATATTTGATATAACAAAATTAGATTATTTTAATTCTCTTGATGAAAGAATTAAAGCACAAGCAGAAAATATTATTAATGGATTTAAAATTTATTCAAGGGGAATGATTGAGAATGACAAAATATTTAATCTATTTATAAATAATAATATTAGAAATATTCCGGTAAGACTGGAAGATCTTGAAATAAATTATGCAACAGAAGAAAGATCTGTACAATACATTTGGATTGGAAATAATGAATTATATGAATATATTGGAAGAACCGATATTGGCAGAATAGAATATGGTTTTGTATTTGATGAAGCATATCTAAGAACATTCACAAAATGGTATATAATAAATTAAAAATATTTGGCACATAGTTATGCCTCGGCAGAAGTGCAGGGGAGGGGGTATTGACAAATATCGATATATGAAATATACTGGCTAATATGAAAAACTCTGCAAAAAAATGGCTGTTTTCTATCCTCTTGTTGTATTTGGTGCTTGCGGTGCCTTTGTCATTTGCTTTTTCAATGGGGGATGTTTTTTATAATGTAGGTTTTAAGCAGAGCAAATCCGATTATACCGGTTCTTTTTCAACAATAGTTTACAATGTTGACCAGACAGCAGGTGATATAGCAACAATCAGCAGGGTGCGCGGATATTCTATTTCCCCTCTGAGGAATATTCTGCTTCGTGTTTTTATGCTCGCGGGAATTATCGCAGCTTCTGCAATCTTTGCCGAATCGCTTGTTCGTATAAAATATTATAAATATACATATAATGCTAAAAATAACATTCTTGTAAAACTCCGAATTTGAGATTCCCTTTCTATTCTTAGTTTCTCACAAACCGCAGGCTGTTTGCCATGCGAAATCTTTAATTGTATAGGAGTTTTTTATGACTATTTTTGAAATGTTGGAACAAAGCGGAATTTTAACAGTCCTTGGAATGGCTGTTGTGTTTATTTTCTTGTGGATTATGATTGTTTGTATTTCATTTGCCGGTAAAATAATACAGTTTGCAGCCGGTAAAAAAGACAGCAATACAGTCGATTCAGCTTCATCTGATCACATTGCCGCAATATCGGCAGCTGTCAGCGAACACAAAAAAACAGGAGCATAACATGAGCAAAGCCACAGTAATTTATTGGATTGTCCTTATTGGCATTACCATAGCTTTATTGGTTTTTTTGTAGTAAAATAAAGGAATGTGCAAAGGTATTTTCTTTCTTTCGGTGTTTTTGGTTCTACTCTTTTCTTGCAGTCCGCAAAAAGACCCGTGGAATGAGACTGAATACTTGAAATTACAGGAAACTTACAATTTAGAATTCAAGAAGGAAATACTGCAAGCTGCAAGGGAAAGTATTTACAATGTTTGGGAAACTAGGCAGTGGCCGAATATGCCGGAGCCGGGTCCGAATGAAGGGATAGCCATTCGTTTTCTTGTTAACGGCAGAGATAGAGGATGCCTTGCATGGTACAGAAACTCCGGCGACATAAAACTTTTTGCCGCGTTCTGTGCCGCAGAAGCGCTGCGAGATCCGCGCTATGCTCCGTTAAGACCGGAGGAAACAGCCGACACCGTTTTAGAACTTACAATTTTTGGAAGATGGGAAGAAATTGCAGACCCGACTGATTTTGTTTTAGGGTTTCATAATCTTTGGCTGATAGACGGTTTTAATAATACGATACTTCAAGCTGCTGTAGCTCCGCAGGGAGATTATTCAAAAGAGGAATTTCTTGAAATTATTTGCCAAAAAGCAGCGTTGGATAATAATGCATGGAAAGAAGATACCACCCTTAAATGGCGGCGAAGCGCAGGCCTTTGTTATACAGAACCGCTTTAGCGGATCAAGCCGTTAATTTTTATCTGCAAAATATGTAAAGAAATAACTTGTAACATCTTCCGCTCCCTTGTTGGCAATTTCCCACGAAGTAGTATGATGCAGAATAACTGAATCTAAATTTTTTCTGCCCAAGTAGTCAAGAACAAAAATACCCGGGCGGTTATCACAAATTGCCATATTCCATGAAACGGCGTTAGGGGCTTCAATGTAACTCCGTGAATAAGCATCCCTAATTTTTGTTTCTTCAACATTACCTTGATGGGAAAAATCGGTAGAAATCATTAAAAAGTTTTTTTGCTTTCCTTCTTTGTCAAATTCCCTCTCCAGAGCCTCTGCAAGAAAAATACTAAAAGGAATATTTACAGGCGGCTCCCCTTCATAAGCAATGACAACAACTTTTGCCTGCGGAAAATATTTTTTTATGTAGGGCATTAAAGTAGAAACCCCATGTTCAAACTGAAATACCCCCGAATCTAAACCAACGGTAAGCCTGTCTGCAATTTCCCGCACTTTTACTGTGTCGGATTCGACCAAACCAAAATCGCTGCCCCAAGAACCGGTTGTTATAGAATAAGGCTCTATGGAAAGCCCAAAATGCGAAGGGCTTAAAATAAAAAACCGTTGTATTGTTTCCGGCGGTCTTATTTCCGCAAGACTACTAAACCAAGAATCAATATAATCATGGGCAAGAAGATGATGGCTGACTGTTCCTGCCCACGGAAAAAACCCGGACGGAGGAAGAGCTTCGGGCGCAGGATGAATAGGTGTATCATATTCCCTTTCTTTTAAAGATTGCCATGTATGAAAAAAAGGCACATTTTCTGCGGGCGTTGAAATTTTTCTGCTGCAGGAAAAAACAACTATGAGTAAAAAAATTACCGGCAGCAGAAAACGGTTTTTCATCACCTTAAAATGCACTCAAAAATATCCCCTCTCTACTCTATACTGTGCTCCAAAATCAAGACTATCCCATTCAGAATAACCTTTAGGCCGCTGAACCCTTCCCTGCATCCAAAAAGGAAGATATTGAGTCATATTGGGATTGTTGTCATACACAATGGCTTTCCATTCCTCGTTATTTAACCTAGCGGACATTGGCTGATTAAACTCGTAATAACTAAAGCCGTAAGCTATCGCTATTCGTTTTCCGCCCTGCTTGTCGTTAAGAGGTACATAAATACGATATGGAATACCCACTGCGGTTTCCAGCACCATTTGAATTTCCGCATTGGTAAACACATCCGCCACTAAAGCCATGCGAAGAGAATCCGCATCATCTATATGTCCGCCCGGCGTATGAATTATTACCAACCTTGCAAGAAGATTGCCAATTCTTCTAATCCAATTCAAGTCTTCTCTTGATACTTCTTGATTGTCTGCCTGCAATGCGGAAATTTCGGCAGCCTTTACAAAAAGCTCGTGCATTGCAGATAACACTTGAGCGGTGGGGCCGTCAAGAAAATTGTATTTTTCCAATATCGAATACATTTTTTGCATTCCTATAGCAGAAATAATCCAAAACGGAACATTTGGTTCAATATAATGAACAGGCTCAGGGATTGGCTTGGTTCTAAAAGTTATCCACCCTCCGTTACCCGCCGTTTCAGCATAAGTTTGCTTGACATAAAGAATTGTATCATGCCTTAGTTCAGCCCAAGTTCCGTGAGCGGCATTCATTGCCTTTAAATCCCAGCCGGGTTTTTCTGTAAAATAAAAACCTGCCCCTCTTTCAAACTGCCCCATCGTTTTTATCTGATACAAAATATTTGTATAATATGTTGATACCCAATAATCGTCATTTACCTGTTCCAAGTTTCTTTGCATTCCATTTAATGCGTCTTCCAACCCGGGATATTTAGGATAATCAACTGCTCTTAAAAATCGATCTGCGGTGTTTGAACCAAAAACTTTCATAATATCAAGACCGCGCACCATGTGGCGCTGTTCGTCGTGCCTTCGACCTGGAATTATAAATCGTGGCGGCGATATATTATGATGTATCTCGCTGTCTAAAGTGTATCGTTGGCCAAACAAACGCCAGCCTGTTGGCGGACGACGATCTTCCGGTGCGTTGCCGCCCGCATGAGCCCCCTGAAATAACGAAGACCCGGAAATAGCAGGTGGCCGCAGTTCTGCGTATTCTCTAGAAATAAAAGCGTGCCGTTTATTGGCATCGCTGTACCATTGTGAAAACCCTGCGCCTTTAATCCTGTTCCAAAGCGGAGCAAGCTCATAAAAACTAATATCATCCGATGCGCCGATTATTTCTGTTATGGGATCAAACAAAGACTGCCAAATTAATTTTATTTCGGAAGAGCTTTCTGTTATATCGGTAATTAAAAGAGCGATAGGAGCAAGCTTTTCCGCTAAGTCTCGCAATTCAGCGTTATCGCCGCCAAGTACAAAATTAATTCTGCCATACCACATAAGAGCTTGGAAGTATGCTCCTAAAACACCGTTTTTTGTATAATGCCCTCTAACTTTATATTGGGAATAATCTTCCGCCATAGAACCAAAGATGGAAGAGTCATCCATTCCGCTTGCCGCATTCATTTTTCTAATTTCTTGGACAACTTGCGGAGGATAATTTGCCAAAACCTGTTCGGCATTAATATCTTTATATTCAACAGTTCCATAGTAATCATTCCCTTTTATTCTTTCGGGAGCCAATGCCAGCAAAGCATGTGCTGTCTGAAAATAAAGAAGGGTTGTATCGTAAACAGCCTGCGGGATTTGTTCTTTTCTTTCTTCTAGAGCATCAATATATGCGTTTGTCAAAGAAACCAACTGCGGAAAAAAGAAATTTTCCTCGATATACTGGAGCATACGGCTAAATACCAAATGGTTTGCGTGGGCGGCAAGGTCTGTTGTAACAAAAATAGGAGCACTTCTTTTTATTCCTAACATCATATAAAGACTTATCATGTCATCGGGCATATTTATACTTAGGTTGTATTCATCTTTTTTTACTTCTTGGAAGGCAAGCCCCATACTTTCCATTTCAGTAAGAATTGCCGTATCAATATAGTCATACCCATTGACAGGATAAAAACTGTCAAAAACTCCGTTAGTTGAATATAACAAAGAGGAAATTCTGTTGCTTTCATTGGTATCATTAATGCCGTATAAATCCGATCCAAAAACAACGCCCTCTCTTCCATTCCATGTAGTTCTATAAAAAAAATTCGTATGGTCTTGAAAAATAAACATTTTATCTCTTTCTGAATCGGAAGCTTCCAATTTGGCTCCCAAAGGTATTATAGTTGCAAAAGGAATAGGCTCTCCTCTAGGCAGCCTATCCACATCAGCCAGCACAGACATATTGGTTACAGGATAAAAATGACAGACATCGCTTCCTACAACAGCGGTTGATCCGGAAGGGAAACCGCCGTCAGGAATATCTCTGAACACCAAAGGATCGTTAAGGTGTTCTCTGTGGGCATTAGTTCCAAATGGCAGCTTGATAAGATCGCCGCCCACCGAGCGGTTTATAAAATGCAATACCGGTGTCCGTACAAAAGAAAGGGTATTGATATTAGCACCGGAAGACTTTTCCCCCATACCAAAAATATCGATTAATTCAACCGACCCGTCCTGAGTTCCCTGACCCCCCTTTTTGCACCCCAAAAAAGCAAGGCAGGCAAAGACAATTATTAAACATAAAAAATATTTTTTCATGTTGGCTCCTTTTATTCAAGTATCGTATTTTTCATTATATACAAAAAATAGAAAAGCACAATATCTAATATAAATATACCGCTGCCTATTCATAAGAATGAATTTCAAGAGTAATTCCTCTGCGGCTGAATTGTTCTATAAGCTGTCTTGGACCTTCATAGGCTATCATCCCTTGAAGATCGTGATACTCTATATACTTTATAGTTCTAGAGTTTAACAATGGCGTTATATCACTGATTCCTCTAGCTATACTATCCATATAAAGCTCTTTTAGATTTCTCATATTCAACAGCCATGAAATATCCATATCACGAACAGATCTTAATGTTAATTTTTCCAAATTTGGCAGATTTTGAAGAGCATTTATATTTAAGATTGAGCTTGAATAAATTTCCAGTGTCAGCTCTCTTAAAGAAGTTAATCTGCCAATATACGCAAGGTTTACCTGCTCTGCACCATTACTTATTGTTAATACTTCCAGCTTTTGCAATGGAGCAAGAGCCGCATAATTGCTGATATTATATGATAAACTAAGTTCCCTTAGATCAGTCAAAGCTGAAAGAGGCTGTATGCTTTCTATATTCGGGCATTCAAAAATAAGAAGCTCTCTTAATTTTGTTAAGTTTGATATAGATGAAATATCTGTTAGAATTCTGTTGTAGAATAACTCTACTTTTTCTAAATCGGGCAATTCGGAAAAAAAATCTAAATCGGTCGTTTCTTCCGCCCAGTGGCTGTTAAATTGGGTTATCGGTTCTGTGCTGTTTTCAAGCCGCCAAAAATTATTTTGGTATATGTATGTACCGCCTTTTTTGTTTACGGCCTCCCTATAATATCTTTCAAACCCTCTTCTTATATTTTCTCCCCGTCGGTTTTGGCTATGATGATATAAACCTAAATCGAACGCACTATACCCAATTTTAACATTATCGCCAATTGTTATTTTGGTAATATCGTTAGCATCAAAAGCGCGGTTTCCAATAGAGACTATATGGTTTGGAATAACAACCTCTGTAAAATTATTTCCCAAATATGCGTAGTCTCCAATAGATACTACGCTTTCAGGTATGTTTAAAACGGTAAAATTGTTATTCCGAAAAAGACTGTCTGGCAAAGAGGTGATTGTATTTGGAAGAATTACTTCTGTAAGTTCATTTTTTGAAAACGCGTTGCTTCCTATGCTTCTTATGGTACTTGGAACTACAACACTTGTAAGTTTATTATCAGCGAACGCAGAAGCACCAATACTTATAACACTGTCGGGTATGGTTATGCTTGACAGTCCATTGCCATAAAACGCCATTTCTCCCAAATGCGTTACCCCGTTTTGAATAGTTAAACTTTCCAGTCTATTCCATCTAAACGCGTTTTCCCCAATTATTTTTACATGGCCTGGGATTACCAACGATGTAATGCGATTATGTTCAAATACGCCTTCCTCAATTGTTTGTAAGTTTTTGGGAATTATCAAAGCAGTAAGACGATTACTGAGAAACGCATTTTTTTCTATGGTTCTTACGCTCCTAGGAATTTTTAAAAAGGTAATGTTATTGCCACGAAATGCATCTTCTTTAATATGTTTTACAGTGTTAGGTATAGTAATAGTATTGATATATAGATAGTAAAATGCTTTTTCTCCTATTACAGTAACTCGTCTGCCCTTTATTCGCCGTGGAATTTTTACATCAGGGCTTGTTCCTGTATATTCCTTAATTTCAATTGTTCTGTCAGGTAATATTCTTACATCAAAGTTCTTATCATGATTCTTGCAGCCGAATAAAAGCACTAAAAGGATTATTACGATTAAAGGAGCGCGTATTTTCATGGTTCCCTTTTATTCTCTTATGACTACCACACGGAAAATTCCAACGGAAGAATTGGCATTACCTGCCCGTTGTTCTCCATACGATAACGGATATCCACATTGGGAATGAGTATATCTAAATAAGCAGGAGTTGACTGAGCTTGTTTCCCAAAAAGTTTTGCCCTAAAAAAACTTTCAATTGAAGGGAATTTGCCAAGCAATATGTCCATAAAACTTGGTTCGGGGTATTCGCGGTAATTAACAGGTGTGCTTTCATCTATCTCTGCTAAAGAGCGGGCAATATTAATCGCATCATAAAGACCGCCTACGCTGTCAATTAAACCTTCTTTCAAAGCACGAGTACCGGAAAAAATCCTGCCCTGTGCAACTGCTTCTACTTCTTGAATTTCCATACCTCTGCCATAAGCAACTTTATTAATAAAAATATCATAGAGGTCTAAAATATATTTTTTATACTGATCTTCTTCCAACACTGTCATTCTGCGGTAAGGAATTAAAAAACCTGTCATTAAATCTGAATGGTCGCCTCTTTTTATTACATCAGTAGTTAAACCTAAATTTCTATATAATCCGTTGTCATAAAACCAACTGCCAATTACACCGATAGAACCTGTTATGGTATATGGATTTGCCATTACATGGCTCGCTGTCATGCTTGCCCAATAGCCGCCGGAAGCTGCCACCTGCCCCATGCTTACAACAACGGGCTTCCTATACCTTGCATAACGAATTGCTTCTGCAAGAGCATCGGCGGCTTGCGCGCTTCCGCCCGGCGAGTTTATTCGTACTACAATTGCCTTAACCCGATTGTTGTTTGCAAGATCGTTTATGGTCTTAACCAGTTTGGCAATTTCCATGCCTCTTTGCATATCGGTCTGACCATCAGCATAAACAATGGCAATTGTCGGCGGTCGTCTAAAAATCGATCCTTTTGCCCTTGGAACGGGATAGTTAAGTAACGATCCTGTTATGCTGGAATCAGTATCTCCATATAAGTAAAAAATGTTTATAGAATTGTTTTCTATTTCAAAAATAGCCGTCTGTACAGCATCTTTCCCGCCGATATAATCAACAAGATTATAAGAAGCCGCACTTGCCGCAGAATGCATAAAGTTAAAATTTAAATATTGATTAAACTCCTCTTGTGTCCAGCCTCGTGCTTCCATCAATATTGACCGGGTATGATTAAAAACATCGTCAAGGTAATCCGAGTATTGCCTGCGGTCTGCGGCTGACATATTGGTACGGGTATAACTTTCTGCCGCAGATTTATATTCAAAATACCGAAGCTCCATTACGCCTATTCCAAATTTTTCAAGAGTTTGTGAAATATAACCCCTGCCTGCTGAATAACCAAGCATGGTAAGTATTCCAAGCTCGTCCATTACAATTTTATCTGCAACAGAGGCAAGCATATAAACATCCATATTAACATTGTTTATATACGCAACAATTTTTTTTCCGGAGGCTTTAAACTTTTCAAGAGAATTGCGAAGCTCCCACAAATATTCCCTTCCGCGGCTGATTGAATCAATGTTAAGAATTATGCCATTTACATTGTTATCTAGAGCCGCTTTTTCTATTACCATAAAAACTTCCAAAGCTGATCTTCTGCGGGCAAAGGGATTAGTTGATATGGTATCATTTAAATTTAGCTCTAAATACGATACCGCAAACATAGGAAACGAAGTTAAAAGCAATACGCAAATTAACCCAAGCTTGCGCCAAAAACTCATTTCTTTTTCCCTTTTGGCTTTGTGGGAGTTTTTTTAACAGGCTTTTTCTTGGCTGAGGTCTTTTTAACAACAGCTTTTTTTACAACGGTTTTCTTTACAGCAGGCTTAACTGCCGGCTCGCTTGCAGATTTTTTTGCGGGCTTCTTTTTGGCAGTGGTTTTTTTAACAGAAGGTTTCTTAACCGATATTTTAGTACCTGTTTTTGGCGTTAAATTATCAAGAAGTACATCGAACCTGTACTTGGATTCTTTTTCTGCTTTTGTAAGAACGGCATATAATTTGGCAATGCGGTCTATACGGTCTTCGATTGGGAGTTTTACGGTGTTTTCTACCATAAAGAACAATGATGAATAGAACAGGGTATAATCAAACCCTTCTTTGTTAAACCACATAACATCATCAAAAATATTGATGCCTAAAATACGGCGGAAATCATCATCAAAATAATTATTTTCAATTATTAACACCGCAAACTCGGCAGCATTAAATTCCTTGCCAATATGATAGGGAGAATCTTTTGCTGTAACTGCATCCGGCGCTGTTTTGGTAAGCACTACTCTGGCTATATCCATTATACGCCACGCTTCATGCCCCGTTGCTCCAAATTGACAGAATACCTCCCGCATTTTTCTTCCCAAATCCCAATGCGTATAAGCAAGGTCGGCGGCTTGCTTTCCGGTTGATTTTTCTCCAAGAATAAGGCGCAGAAGAGAAATTATGCCATAACCTAAAATGACAGCGTTAAGCACAGACCCTTGTTCTTTAATACGAGCATAAAGGGGAGTCGTTGCAGAAACGGCTTCCGGCTTTATTGTCTTTTTAAGCTTTGCAAGATTTTCAATAAACGCATCAAACTCCGCAAGAATCTTTTCTGTTTTAACAGGCGTAATTTTAATTAACTTATCTTTTTCATCTTTGATGATAAACGGATCCCACGCACCGTCCGCTCCGGTTACAAAATGTACGGCTGTTTTTATAAACTCGCCAACCGCTTTATTAAGGGCTGTTTTCTTGCTGCCCAATTCACAGAGGGTCTCTATAAATTCAGGCTTAAAGATTTCTGTAAATTTATAATACAGCTCACCAAGATAAATGTCTTTTATTGCCGCCAACGGATCGGGGAAGCCCCTGCCGTTCATATCGTTATTAAGTCTTGCCCATCGGCCTTTAGCATCGTCTTCTGCTTCATAAACATCTAAATAGACTTGGGTCTCATAACCTTTAAGCCCGACAAAAAAACCATTTTCACAGATCGATTTTGAAGAACGAATAAACCACAAGTTAGATTTTTGATCTCGCAGTAAAGTAAAGTAATGGTTTTCTCCATGAATACCAAGTGCTTCGCTTAGGGTGTCTCTGCGTTTACCGCCTCCACAGGGAACTGCCGGATCACTTACCCTAATCCAGCCGTTGGTTTCATAATATGAATTGTTAAAGAAAATAAGAGCTTTTTCATTTCCTACTCTATTTGAATAGGCAAACACATTTTCATTTACGCCGCCGCCATCGGTATAAAGATCGTAAAGTCTAAAGTTTGCACTGCCGGAGAATAAATAGCGCCGTTTCATTAACGGGAAAATTTCATGCTCATGCCTGTCCAGCATATAGCCGTCAGGAACTTCGTCTTTATAAGAGCGGCGGTATTCCATACCGTACTTTTCTTCAAAGCCCTCAATCTGCCCATGTCCAAACATTGGAAGCCCCGGCATTGTAACAAGCAGTGTACAAATGCCAAAGTACTTGTCGCCCTTTCCAAACTGGGCAACTGCCGTTTCTTCGTCGGGGTTGTTCATAAAGTTAACAAACCGTTTTAAAATTTCCGGATCAAACTCCATTGTGTTTTTAATGGTTGCGCGGTACTTGGAGTTTTCCTCGTTTTTAAGCATATTCATAAAAGCTGAATTATAAACTCGATGCATTCCCAGTGTGCGGACAAAGTACCCTTCCATCATCCAAAAGGCCTCGGCAAGCAGCAGGGTATTTGGCGCTTCAACAGCACAGCGGTCAACAACTTCACGCCAAAACTCGTTTGGAATACGGCGGTTAAATTCTTCGGTAGTAATTGAATGTTCCGCACGGGAAGCAATTGCGCCGCCAGATCCCGGTGCAGGATACCAAAGCCGTTGAATGTGTCTCTTTGCCAAAGTCATGGCGGCATCGAACCTTACAATAGAAAATTGACGGCATACGCCGATTATTGTTTGGATTACCGCTTCCCGTGCTTCGGGATTAAGAAAATCGATCTGTGCGGTATCATTCCACGGCATCGATGTTCCGTCATTACCATGATAAATATATCGAGTGTTCCCACTGTTATTATCGATTCGTTTAAAAACGACAGCCGCATCGGTACGATCAAAATAATGTTCTTCTATTTGAACGGTTATATCATCACGGCCTGAAAGGTTGCCGCAGTTATAGTTGTAGGTTGGGAAGGGCGGGTATGGAAGCTGCAGGAAGCGGTCAGGGTGTTCCACCATCCAGCGGCTGTCAATGCCTGTGTGGTTGGGAACCATGTCGGAGCCGAGTTTTATTCCGCGCTGCATACAGCGGTCACGAAGGTTGCAAAGAGCGCCCCAGCCGCCAAGCTCGCCTGCGATGTCGTAATCATAAAGACTGTAAGCGGAGGCAGCCGCTTCAGGGTTGCCTGTCCACTGTTTGATTACTTTACTTGCCTGGCTTCGTTCCCAAACACCAATAAGCCAAAGACCTGTAAAACCTCGATGAGCAAGTTCATCAAGTTCTTCATCAGGGATTTGGTCAAGGCGGACTATATCCCTTTTATATTTTTGCGATAACTGAAAGAGCCAAACCAAGGTGCTTTTTGCCAACAATACTGTTTTGGGCATCCATTCTTGATCCGGGCTAAAGCGTTCGTATTCATCAAGGCCTGCGTATGTTAAAACCTGACTCGGACCCGGTCCCATAAATCCGGGTTTATTTTCCTCGTTGTAAACATCCAGTGCCAAAAGAAGTCGTGACATAAATTTGGAAAGGAGCAGCCCCCAATGTTTGCGCATATATTCCAACTGACCCAAAAGATCATCAGGACAAGCCAGGGCGGGAGAGCGAAGGAAATCCCATAGGTTCATACCGTCGGGGCCAAATGGGGGAAGTTCCTTAAAGTAGTCTTTTAATTCTTCAATTGCATCGGGGTAAACTGTGTGTCTGGAAAGGTCTTTATCGTCAAACATAAATTTGAAAGGCTTAAAAGCGGGGTTCAAGTTGGCAAGCGAAAGGAGCATGGTTTCTTCGATAGAGAGGGCACGGCAGTCCTCGCCCTCTTCCTTACTTTTTAGATATTCAAGGACAACCTTATTCCCCTTATAAACAGAACGAGGGGGGAATTGTTCGTTAAAAGCGATAAGAAGCCCGCCAGTTTTGTCACTTCCAAGGTTATTTTCCAGGCGGTCAAGGGCGGTTTCAAAAACATCGCTTTGAATTTCTTCCCGATAAAGGGCAACTACAAAGTGCAGTATTTCATCAATAAGCCCCATAGCGTAAAGGTGACCGGATTTTATGAACTTTTCAGGGTGGGCAGGGTCTTGCTTGGCGTTAAACTTAGCGGCAAGCTCACGGGTCTGCTTCATGTCGGCAAGAATGACATTCCCCGTCAGGGAAAAGAGGCTGTCATTCAGGTCATACTCCCTGCGGACATCACGGTCAATATGGAATTCCATAGTCGCTTTCCGGGTATTAGCCCATGACGGCTTTTCTTTGAGTTTGGCAAGATTAATCTTAAATTTCAATTTTTCCACAGGGTACCCCTGTAAAATTATACCATATATATCTGTAAATAACACCCCAAAGATGCTGTTTTATTTGACATTAGCATAGCTCCAAATAGCCGCCACAGGGCAGACGGCGGCACAGTCGCCGCAGAAATTGCAACTGCTTTCTTTTAACGATTGTTTGTAAGGGGTTGTTATATTAAATTTGGTACTGCGGTTTGCTGTGTTGATGGCTCCAATACTTTTTACATTTTGGCACATTTCCACACAGCGGCAGCATTTTATACATTTGTCCATATCTCGAACAAGAGTTACGGTTTCACCCTTTGCGTTTTTTTCGGTTTCGATTATTTCTTTATTAGGCGGCTTATCGCATACTTGCTCGTATGGCGCTTCACGGACATAGAGTTCCGCCGCCAGTTTTTGAAGCTCGCACTTTTTGTTTTTTTCACAGGAAAGGCAGTCTTGCGGATGGTTTGCCAAAATCAGCTCCATTATTGTTTTACGGACATTAAGTAACCGCAGATTATTTGTAACAATTTTTACCCCTTCCCATACATCATTGGCGCAGGCGGCAATCAGCTTGCCCCTGCCATCGGCTTCCACTACACAGATACGGCATAAACCCCGTTTGCAAAGATCGGGGTGTTCGCAGAGGGTGGGAATTTTTATTTGCGCCTGTCTTGCGGCTTCCAAAATGCGCGTTCCTTCGGGAACGGTTATGGGAACACCGTTTATAAAAAGGTTTACTTTTATATTTGGGTCGGGTTTGTGATGACTCATGGTTTCCTCACATTTTGCTCGAATTCTTCTTTAAAGAGTTTCCACGCACTGTTTAATGCGGCGGTGGAAGTCTGCCCCAATCCGCAGAAGGATGCGCTTGTCATGGTGTGAACAAGCTGTTTTAAGTTTGCAAGATCGTCCGCGCTTGCCTTGCCCGGCTCTGTAAGTTTTTTCAGTATGGCAAGAACTTGACGGTTACCCTCACGACAGGGTGCACACTTGCCGCAGGATTCGTGAATAAAAAATTCTGTTACGCCAATTAAATACTCTAAGATTGATACACTGTCGTTCATTACAACGACTGCCCCGGAGCCGATGGATAATGCTGCGGACTTTATTAAATCTGTGTAGCTGTAAACCGTATCAAGCTGTTTGACACTTCCAATGGGACCGCTCTGTCCGCCCAAGTGAAAAAACTTGAGCTGTCTGCCAGTTGTCTGACTATTAGCTTCGCTAGTAGTCAGACCGCCGCCAAACTCTGCATTGTAAATAATTTCCCTTAGCGTGTGCTTGCCAAGCGGGATTTCAAAGACACCTCGATTTTTTACATGACCTGACAAGCAGACAAGCTTGTTCCCTCCTGAATCAGGGTGTCCTGCCTGCAAATAGGCATCTCCGCCCATGTTTACAATGTCGGGGATGGAAGCGAATGACTCCACATTGTTTACAAGCGTTGGCTGCAGAAAGAGCCCAACTTCCGCCAAGTGCGGCGGCTTAATACGCGGCCTCCCTACTTTGCCCTCCGTGGAGTTAAGGAGAGCGGAGTTTTCGCCGCAAACATACGCGCCCGCCCCTGAAATTATATGTATGTCATAATCAATGCCAATTTTCTCTTTGCTGAAATATCCTGCGGCACGGACTTGCTCAATTGCCGCCAACAGCTGTTTTTGAACTTTACGGTATTCACCGCGGACATAAATGTAACCCGCTTTTGCACCAAAGACCACTCCGGCAATGATAATGCCTTCTATCAATTTGTAGGGCATATTCTCCATGATGTATTTATCTTTGAAAGTGCCGGGCTCTCCTTCATCGGCATTGCAGACTATGTATTTGGGAGTTTCTTCTATATGTAATAAATGTTCCCATTTTCTTCCGGCAGGAAATGCCGCTCCACCGCGCCCAAGGAGCTTTGCCTTTTTTACTTCTTCAATGATATGTTGGGGTTCGCTTTTTATTGCTTTGTTGAGAGCTGTTAAGCCGTTGGTTTTTTCGTAATCGGATAGGGAGTGGGGAGTAGGGAGTGGGGAGTAGGGAAGATTGTTGTTTGGTTGTTTATTTTGTTCACAACACGGATTGCTTTCTAACAATGCTTTTTTGTCTCCGTCACGGCAGGCTTTTACAATCGACTGAACTTTCTCTTCCGTTAGGTTGCCGTAAACTTCATCGCCGATTTTTGCTACGGGGCCGATGCCGCAGGCGCCTACACAGCTTGTAAAAAAGAGGGAGATTTTGCCATCGCTTGTTGTCTGCCCCATTTTGATACCGGCGGCGTTTTCAAAATATCGGACTATATCAAGAGTTTTTGAAAAATAACAGGGTGTGCTTGTGCAAATTTCAATGACATATTCCCCACGCGGTTCCGTACTGAACATGGCGTAAAAAGTGAGTAAATCAAAAACTTTGGAAAGGGGAACATTCAAAGTAACAGCGGCAAGCTCCGCCCACTGTTTTTCCACGCAGTTTTTCCCACTTGCAGACTGAATATCCAACAATATGGCAATAAGCTGCTGCGGATCGTTATTGTAGTTTTTTATAATGGTCAGTACCTGTTCTTTTGCAATGCTCATAGTTAACTCTTTATCATAGCTTGGCGTTTTTTTTCGGCGGCTGTATGCATTTTTTCAAGGTTGGTCATTAATGCGTCTGCTACGGCTTGCTTTTTGTCTGTGTCTTCTGCGGAAACTTCTAAAACTTTGTTGCGGAATTCGCTGCAGTCAACAACTGGGCCAACCGTTACACGGATAATGTCTTTGGTTACAATGTCGTTCATCATATCGGTTTTTTGCACCTGTAAAATTTCGCCATTAAGCGCGACAAAGCACATATAGTCAAATGAACGGATATAAGAATCGATCTCTCTTAAACCTTTTTTTGTGTCAGGATCCCAGGGGCGGTATCTTGTGCCCGACGGAAACACCAACACAAGATGACCCTTGTATTTATGACGGATAAGCGTTTTCATTGCCGCTCTGTTAATGGCGGCACTGCGGGCAAGCTCATCTTTGTCTTTTTCAGGGTCAAGCTCCTGAATGGATCGGCTTGGGTAAATTACAATTTTTGAATAAGCACCTGTAAATGCGGCAACTACAGGGCTATCTTCATTCAGCTTAATGCCGGAAATTGCGATAATTGATTTTCTAATGTCGTGTCCGCGCGCTCCTGCTTTGTTCAAGAATGTGCTTACAATAGAAAGATCAAGATTACTGTAATGTTCAACCAAAAGTAAACAGGACTTTCCGCTTTCCGCTTTTGCAAAGAGCTCTTCTATGTTTTCCAAGCCGTCAAGCCCGGAGCCGGGAAGAGAAACATCTTCTACCATTCCGTCCAAAATTGGAAGAATGGAAAGGTCTGCCTCCTGATAAACATTGTCTTCAGTTACCCTTGTAGGAACTTTTGACATAGAGACAACTTTTTTAATTTGTTCGCCGTATTTTGAAGTTAGAGTTTCCATAAGGTTATTATAGCATACTCTTTGTTTGCAGGGAAGTCAAAATGACTGGTCATTTATGACAGGTCATAAAATGACCCAGCACCTTATAAAGGTATAAGGTGCCGGGTTAGCTACTAATTAGTTGACTACTAAGCAGTCAACTAATTGAGTAGTTTGCAATTTTACCAGTTGCCTCTGTCTGAGCGTTCGCGGCGGGGTTTGTCCATTGCTTCGTTTACGCGCAGTTGGCGGCCTTCGAATTCGCGGCCATTTGAGCCCGCAATTGCGGCGGCAGCTTCTTCGTCATTGCTCATTTCGATAAAGCCGAATCCTTTTGAGTTGCCGGATTCACGATCAAAGATGATCTTTGATGATGCGACGGTTCCGAACTCTGAAAACAGGTTCTTAAGACCATCTTCGGTGGTGTTGTAGGAAAGGTTCCCTACATACAGTTTCTTAGCCATTGAGAAAATTCCTTCACCCGGTTTATACGCCCGGGCACGCTTGAATGTACCTGTATAACAATTACATTCGTGGACTTCCGTCCAAGTATTCACACTCCCTAAAGCGAGTGGTATTTAAAATTTAGCCATTTATTCCAAATAATGTCAAGTCTTTTTGTTTAGATTTTTGTAGATTTCCTGCCCATAAAATTCGATATAATTACTTGACTAAGAGGACTATCTGCGAAAAAATATCAATATAATGCTTAAAAAAACAATTTATGGCGTATTAGTTACGGCATTTATATTGATAATTCTCCCCGGGTGTGAAAATAAACAAAACGGGGCATTGGAAAACGGCGGCAATGACATTGCCTTTAGTAATATATCATATCAAGATATTCCCGGTATTACAGAAGAGGAAATCCGTGCCATTGAGGAGTTAAAAAAACGGGCAGGGCCGTTAGTTTATGGAATGGTTCCAAGTACAGAGGCCTTTGAAGAATATGGAGAAATCCGCGGTTTTACCGTCTTGTTTTGCGAGTGGCTTACAGGTATGTTTGGCATCAGCTTTGTTCCTGAACTTTATGAATGGAGTGATCTTGTTACGGGGCTGGAAAACCAAAATATAGATTTTACAGGCGAACTTACCGCAACAGATGAACGAAGGCTTACATACTTTATGACAGACCCTATAGCCAGCCGTTCCATAGAGTATGTGCAAATAACAGGCAGTGTGCCGCTCCATAATATAGTAGCTTCTCGTACTCCGCGATATGCGTTTCTTAACGGCTCTGTTACTTTGGAGTATGTCGAAACATTTACAAATTACACCTTTGAAACTATTTTAGCCAATAACCATGAAGAAGCATATAATATTCTTATAAGCGGGCAGGCGGATGCCTTCTTTGCCGAAAGCAGCATGGAAGCGGCTTTTGACACGCACGATAATGTTACTTACAACGATTTTATTCCGGTTATAGGTATGCCTGTTTCCCTTTCAACACAAAACCCTTTGCTTCAACCCGTCATTTCGGTTGTACAAAAAGTGCTGCAAAATGGCGGAGTCAATTATTTGGCGGAACTGTATGAGAGAGGCAGACAGGAACACAGAAGACACAGACTTTATATAAAACTTAACGAAGAAGAACGAGAATTCCTTCGCTCAAGAGCGGTGATTCCGTTTGCAGCGGAGCATTACAATTATCCGATAAGTTTTTTTAACCGTCATGAAAGGTTATGGCAGGGCATATTCTTTGATATAATCGATGAATTGGCAGGACTTACCGGGATGCAATTTGAGAGGGTTAACGATAAGGATACCCTCTGGCCGGATTTGCTGCTCATGCTTGAAGCAGGGGATGCTTACTTTATTTCAGAACTTTTGCAATCGGAAGCACGAGTGGGAAAGTTCCTGTGGGCTTCAACTCCAATTATGACAGACAGCTATACGCTTTTATCCAAAGCAGATACCCCCAATGTCAATATTAACGAAGTTTTGAATGTTAGAGTGGGCTTACCAAGGGGAACTGCGTATGCAGAAATGTTTCACGCATGGTTTCCATTGCATACAAATACAGTTGAGCTTGAAAGTGAAAGCGAGTCTTTTTTGGCTTTGGACTCCGGTGAAGTTGACATGGTAATATCAAGTCAGGGAAGACTGTTATCTCTTACCAACTACCATGAACTTTCCGGTTACAAGGCCAACCTTATTTTTCCTTATGCCGCAGAATCATACATTGGTTTTAATGTAGATCAAGCTGTTCTTTGTTCAATTATTGACAAGGCTTTTACCCTGATAGATATAAACGGCATATCATCAAGATGGGCAAGCATCACTTTTGATTATCAGGCAAGATTGCTGCAGGCTCAGCGGCCTTGGCTTATTGGCGCAATTGTTTTAGCTTTAATGGTAGTTGCGCTTATGTCCGTTCTTTTTGCAAGAAGCCGCAGTGCAAGAAAAGACTTGGACATCCTTGTTAAAAAAAGAACAAAAGAACTGGAAGTAGCAACGGAAGCTGCAAAAGCCGCAAATAAATCCAAGTCATCTTTTTTGGCAAATATGAGCCATGAAATCCGAACGCCAATGAATACAATTTTAGGCGTTACTGAAATTATGATGCAGGACGAAACACTTTCCGTGGAAAACGGGGAAGCGTTAAATAAATTATACAGCTCTTGCGATATGCTTATGGGTATTATTAATGATATTCTAGACTTTTCAAAAATAGAAGCAGGCAAACTGGATATAAAACCTGCTCAATATTATGTTGCCAGTTTAATAAATGATTCCATGCAGTTAAATATGATGAGGATTGGAGATAAACCAATTGAATTTGAAATTAATGTTGATGAAAATATTCCTGCTAAATTGATTGGCGATGAGCTCCGTATTAAACAGGTTTTAAACAATTTATTAAGCAATGCTTTTAAATATACGGATTCCGGCAAAGTTGCATTGTCTGTTTTTTCATATCCCGTAGAAGGCACTAGCGACATTATGCTTAATTTAAGCGTAAGAGATACCGGGCACGGAATGACTGCCGAACAAGTGGAAAAATTATTTGATGAATACTCCCGTTTTAATGAGGAGTTTAACCGTACTATAGAGGGCACAGGCTTGGGGCTTTCCATTACACAGCGGCTTATAACTCTTATGCACGGAAAAATCCATGTAGAGAGCAAGCCGGGCATAGGCTCGTATTTTTCCGTAAGCCTTATGCAGGGCATTGTGGATTCTGAAATACTTGGCAGAGAGCTTGCCGTAAGTTTACAGCAGTTCCGTCTAAGCGATAAAAAATACAGCAGAAAGGGCAGGATTTCATACGAGGCTATGCCGTACGGAAAAGTTTTGGTTGTTGATGATGTTGAAGCTAACTTGTATGTAGCCGAGGGTCTTTTAAAACCTTACAAATTGAATGTTGATACAGCCAAAAGCGGCTATGAAGCAATAGACAAAATTAAAGAGGGCAATAAGTACGACATTCTTTTTATGGATCACATGATGCCGGGAATGGACGGAATAGAAACTGTAAAAAATCTGCGGGATTTAGGATATAAACCTCCCATTGTTGCATTAACGGCAAATGCGGTTGCAGGGCAGGCGGATGTATTTTTACAAAACGGCTTTGACGATTTTATTTCCAAACCGATAGATGTCCGCCAGTTAAACGCTGTTCTTATTAAATTGATCCGCAGTAAGCAGTCACCGGAAGTTATTGAAGCTGCCCGTAAACAAGCAAATACCAAAGAAGGAACCGATACACCTGTTTTTACCAAAGAAATACCGGGGATGGACACTGCAAAAGCATTGGAAAAATTCAATGGAGACACAGAAACATTTTTAAAAGTCCTGCGGGCATACACAACCAGTATAAGCGCCTTGTTTGAAACGCTGGAAAATGCAGATGCCGACTCTTTAATTGGCGAAGCTTTAATAGAGTATCAAAGAGCTGTTCACAGTATAAAAGGAACCAGTTTGGACATTTTTGCCATTGCTGTTGGGAATAAAGCAAAAGAGCTTGAAGAGGCAGCCAAGGCAAAAAATATAAGCTTTATAGAAAAAGAAAATTTTACCTTCCTTGAAGAAGTAAGGGAACTGGTTTACAATATAGGAAAGATAGTTTCTGCCGCTGATGCAAAAAACACTAAGCAGAAAAAAGATAAGATAGATACCGAGCTTTTAAAAAAGCTTGTTGGTTTTTGCGAGGAATATGATATGGACGGAGTTGACGCTGTAATGGAAGAGATAGAAAAGTATCAATATGGATCTGACGGCGACGGCGAACTTGCTGCCTGGCTGCGCAAAAATGTGGATGTAGTTGATTTTGACGGCATTGCAGAAAAATTAAAAGGGGTGTAATTATGGATAATAATAACTATGATGAGCTTAAAGATATTGAAGTTAGAGGCAGCAGCCGGAAAAAGATTTTTTTGGTTGATGATACTGAATTTCATCTTGTAAGGTCAAAACAATTTCTTAAAGATTACTATACGGTATTTACTTTGGATTCCGCCGTGGCAATGCTTGAACTTTTAGAAAAAGTAAAGCCGGATTTAATTTTGCTGGATATTGATATGCCAAAGATGGACGGCTATGAAACTATAAAAATGCTTAAAGCAGACTCCGAGCTTGCACATATACCTGTTATTTTTTTGTCTAGCAAAGATGATGAAGACAGTATTATTAAAGGATTAAGTTTGGGGGCTGTTGACCATGTACCTAAACCATATACTCCCAAAGATTTGCTGGATCGTATTGGTTTTCATTTACATCCCATTTCATATCCTGACGAATTAAAAGTAGATCCAGATAAAAATCTAAGCAAGCCCACAATACTTGCCGTTGACGATTCCCCTTCCATGTTAAGATCCATACATTTTGCATTGCATGCAAAGTACAAAGTCCATACTCTGCAAAAACCGGAAAACTTAAAGAAAAATCTGACTCATTTAAAGCCCGATTTAATTTTACTTGATTACAATATGCCCCAAATAAACGGGATTGAGCTTATAAAAATTATAAAAGATTTCCCCGAATTTTGTACAACACCAATAATTTTCTTAACATCCGAAGGTTCGCCTGATCTTTTAACAGAAGCCGTAAATACCGGGGTTAACGACTATATGGTAAAGCCTTTTAACCCCAGGAAATTACGCGATAAAATAGCCAAGTGTCTTGCGAACAAGTATTAATTCTCTTGTCTTAATATATCTCAAAGTCGAAAACTTTTATGGTTGAACTTCCCGATACGCTGCTGCTGTCTGTTTGGCGTTGGATGGCAAAGGCGGTGATGTTGCTTTTGTTAAAGTTTACTCTTCTGCCCCAAGATGGTTGTCTTAAACGGCTAAACTGTATGTCAACATTAACCACATTGTTGTTTCTTGTTGTAAAAGATGATTCATGGAAACAATTGTCAGAAGCGGTATCGGTGGTGGGGATTAATACCTTCCAGCCTGCGCCGCCGTCGCCTTGCACTTTAAAGCGGACACCGTTAGCTGTTTTTAACCTTTGGATAAGCGCGTCGTCTTCCAAATTAAATTGACCAAACCGCCATTCGTTTCCTCTTGCAAGAGTAACTTCAAAAATTAAAACATCTCTTTCTGCTCTTTGAATGGTTTCTCTGCCTGTACTAAAATTAGCCGAAGTACCCGATTGCAATGCCGCATTACCGCCTTCTACAATTGTTCTCCAATTAACAGGCAAATTTGAATCTGCTGATATTGGCGTTGCAGGAGTACTTGCTGCCGCAGGAGTAGTTGTCCTTGCAGTTGCAGCAGGAGCAGGAGCAGGTGCAGCCGCTTGAGGCGGAGCTTCCCTTGTCCAAATAGGACCCCGTCTAGCGTAAACCCCTGCAGCCTTTTCTTGGCTTATCCAAAAATTTAAAAAAGCATCTCCAAAATGAAGCCTTATAACCTCATCTTGCATATTTGCAGGAAGGGTAATGCTGACAAGGTTTTCAGCAGGAAAAGCAGGGCTCCTGCTCCCCTGGTCACTGTTATCAGGAAGGCTCCATTCCCTTCTGCCATGTTGTCTGCCAGCCAAAGATGCAGGAATTACCAATGTTTCAATTGGATTGCCGCTAAAAGCACCCGGTACCACTCTTGTTACACCATTGGGAATAGTTAATGACTTTATTTGATTGTTTCCAAAAGCCTCGTTATCGATTCTCCTAAGAGAAGCAGGCAGGGTAAATATAGAAATCTGGTTATCCTTAAAAACACTGTTACTTATTGTTTGAAGAGATGTTGCTGCTAAGTTAACTTCTGTAAGTTGATTTCCGGTAGCAGCACCGGAAACCTGTTGAGGTCTATCACTACCATATCTATCGTAATCACTCGTTACTCCGCCGCCTGCAAAAGCACTAGAACCAATAGTTTGAAGCCCGCTGCCAAAGGTTACCCTTCTTAAATTGTTCTGCGTAAAAGCATATCTCCCAATAGATGTTACTGAATCAGGGATAACAACCTCGGTAAGTAAATTACCAGAAAAAGCCCCATCACCAATAGTTGTTACGCTGTTCCCCAAAGTTACACTGGTAATTCGATTAGGGGTGCCATTAGAAATACTACCATCAACATTTGTAATAGTTCTTCCCCCAGCAAAAGCACTACTTCCAATTGTTATAACACTATTGGGGATTACCACACTGGTAAGGTTTTTGCCGTAAAAAGCCCTATCTCCAATAGCCGTAACTCTTAGCCCCCAGAGGGTTTCGGGAATTACTACTGCCCTTGCAGTTCCTTTATACCCTGTTATGGTAATGGTATTGTCACGATTTTGGCTTACCTCAAAATCATCTTCGCTTTGTGCCCACAGCGGAACTGCCATAATAAATACTGCCAGGGCAATGGTTAACATCGTTCTTTTCATTTTTTCCTTCCTTTCTTGTTTATCTTTTTTGCAGAAACAAAAGTTTCTGTTAATTACTGTGAAAATATTTCCCAACGCTTTTCATCTAGAATAAAGCGTTTGTGAGCAGGATTATCTTTATTCAAGGTGATCCCCCAAACATCATTTTCCCCCCCAGTAGCATGTTTTTCAAAATCTTTTGCACTAAGAAGCCACCAAATAGGTTCATTGTTATGCTTAGTATGAATTGCAAACCAATAGTTGGATTTACCTTTGGTGTATTTGATATCTGCAAGACCTCTAGGAGATTTAACATCAGCTTCTCGGCTTTTTATTTGAATTTCCACATATTTATTTGCACCTAACCGCACTAATGCATCAATCCTGTTGTCATCGACAAGTGGGGTATATACATCAAAACCTTTTTTTAAAAGCATACTAAAAAACAAATGCTCTGCTTCTTTTCCTTTGCATTGTGTTGTTCGTGTTTTTTTCATAATTACTGTCTTGTCCATCTTCCGTTGTTTCGTACATAAGTACCTGCTCTTCGACCTTGTTGGGAATACAGTGTCGCAAGAAGTCTATCATCAATATTTATAAAATTTTCCCCAACTGTTACACTAGTTAAGGGATTATCCATGAATACTTCCAAATGAGCAGTACCCAGACTGTTGGGGAAAGTCACACTTGTTATTTGGTTGTCTTTAAATGCCCATAGCCAAAGTCGTGTCAAACTATTGGGGAGAGTTACACTTGTTAGTTGATTGTTTTCAAATGCCGAAGTTCCAATCTCAGTTACACTGTTTGAGATGGTTACACTAGTCAGTTGATTGTTTGCAAACGCCGAATCTCCAATAAAAGTCACGCTATCGGGAATAACTATGCTGGTCAGTTGGTTGTTTTCAAATGCCGACCTTTCAATACGAGTCACACTATCAGGAATATTTACACTGGTTAGCTGGTTGTTTAAAAATGCCGAAGTTCCAATCTCAGTTACACTGTTTGAGATGGTTATACCAGTCAGTTGGTTGTTTTCAAATGCAAAACCTTCAATACGAGTCACACTATTGGGAATAGTTACATTGGTTAGTTGGTTATTTCCAAATGCACCAACACCGAGATGGGTTACACTGTTTGGGATAGTTACACTGGTCAGTTGGTTGTTTGCAAAAGCATGGGTTCCAATCTGAGTTACACTATCGGGAATGGTTACACTGGTCAGTTGGTTCTTATTAAACGCCAAACCTCCAATATTAGTTACACTGTTTGGGATAGTTACACTGGTTAGCTGGTTGTTTAAAAATGCTGAACCTCCAATCTCAGTTACACTGTTTGGGATAGTTACTCTAGTTAGTTGGTTGTCCATAAACGCCGAACTTCCAATATTAGTTACACTATTGGGAATATTTACACTGGTCAGTTGGTTATTCCTAAACGCCGAAGGTCCAATATGGGTTACACTGTTTGGGATAGTAATGCTTTTTAGTTGGTTGTCCTCAAATGCACTACCCCCGATATTAATTAAAGTGTTGGGAAAGGTAACACTAGTTAGTTGTCTGCCTTCAAATGCATGAGAGGCTATAGCAGTAACCGGTTTTCCTTGTATCCTGCTAGGAATTTTAACTACCTGTTTTGGCACTAAATGTGAGGTAATCACTATTCCTTCTCCATCTTGCGTCAGTTGTGCAAGAAAATCACTTTCCGGGTCACCCCCGCCGCCGCAGGCAGAGATTACTGCCATCATTACCGTTAAGACGATTCCTAAAATCATTGTCTTTTTCATAAAAGACCTCCTTAATAAATTTATTTAAACCACAGAGGACACAGAGAGCACAGAGGAAGAAAATCATTAAATTCTTCTCTGCGGTCTTTGCGTCTTCACTCTGCGTACTTAGACTCACTTCGTTCGTCGAAGGTAAGGAAATATATTTTACTGGCGTGCAGTCGCACGCCTTCCTTTGCGCGAAAATGAATTTGTAAAAATTATTGAAATCCGCTAATTTTTCATGGGGGGGGGGGGGGGAGAATATATTTTTA
>Ga0099364_10002005_pt1 | contig 32778 bp, 20 predicted proteins | sample TergutTh196P3_FD_73070 | JGI IMG/M metagenome (GOLD analysis project Ga0099364, IMG submission 73070) | Microcerotermes parvus P3 segment gut microbial communities from Pointe-Noire, Republic of the Congo - Th196 P3 | ecosystem: Host-associated > Arthropoda: Insects > Digestive system > Gut ... | reverse complement strand
GGGGTTCCAGAGATAATAAAATCAGTCTGATAGAAGATTCTTTACCATTGAGCAATTTTGTCAGCTTTTTCTCAAAATATGTATCAATGGCTGTCTTTATAGGGATTTATTATTTGTTGATGGTAGTGGTAGGTGTGATTTATCAGACAATAAAGGGATATTATATATATGAGTTTGATGTTTATTTTATAAACATGTTTTTCGATTTTTATCCTTTTATGCTTATTTGGTTAATGCTTATTTTTGTTATTCACAATTTCGCCAATAATAAATATTTAGCTCATTTCCTTTCTATCTTGGCATTTTTAAGTACAGATATGATGTCATTACTTAGAATCCAACACCCTTTATTTAAGGTTTTCAATCTTAACGATATGCTCTATTCAGATATGAGCGGTTTTGGGGGTAAAGAGACTTTCGTAGCATGGATGTATCTTTACGGTTTCTTACTCGCATCTGTGCTGGTAAGTATCTCCGTGATGTGCTGGAAGAGAGGGCTTGGGCAAAATTACTTCAAAAATATGTTAATAACTCTGAAGACCAGAAAAGGATTGCTTATCAATGGAGCTTTAGTTTGTTCAACCCTTTTGGTCGCAGGTTTTATTTTTTACAACACAAATGTTTTGAATGATTATCATACAGTAGCATATCAAGAGAAAATACAAATTGAATATGAGAAATCTTTTAAACATTTCGAAAGGCAAAGTCAACCTAAAATACAAGGTGTTAAAATGAGTGTGGATATCTATCCAGAGAAAAGCGAAATGATTGCAGAGGGTGTTTATTTACTAAAAAATACAGGGGAAACAGCTGTTGACACTCTTTTTGTTCACAGATTTCATAGAAATGTTATTCAAATGGATTTTGATGTAGATATAAAGGAAATAATAAATTTTAAAGATCATGATCTGACTTTATTCGTTTTGGAAAACAGTCTTCAGCCCGGTGATTCACTTAGCTTCAGCTTTGATTATCATATCAAAAAAAGAGGGATTTTAGCCAACGATATCAGACGAAATGGGACATTTATCAATAGCGGTTTGTTTCCAAGTTTTGGATATCAAACAGAAAGAGAGCTCAGAACTGAACGCAGACGAAAAAAACTCGGACTGCCAGATAGACAAGATAGATGGGCAGATACAGATGATCCTTATGGTTTGAGCAGAAATTATATAACATCTGATAGCGATTGGACATCTTTTGAAGTTACTATATCTACATCTGGTGATCAGATTGCACTTGCACCGGGGGAATTGGTGGCTCAGTGGACTGTTGAAAACCACCAACATTTAAGGGATAAAAGAAACTATTACACCTACCGTATCGACCAAAATATGCTCAATTTTTTTACTTTCATGTCAGCAAGATATGAAGTCAAAAGAGATAAATGGAACGATATCGAACTTGAAATATATTACCATCCGGGACATGATTTCAATCTCGATTCTATGATGCAAGGTATGAAAGAATCTCTTGAATATTTCACATCCGCCTATAGTCCATATCCATATAATGTTCTCAGAATAGCCGAATTTCCACGATATGCAAGATTTGCTCAAGCATTTCTGACCTTGATACCTTTTTCTGAAAATATAGGATTTATCGCTGATGTTCGAGAAAATACAATTGATTATCCTTTTTATATCACAGCTCATGAAATAGCTCATCAGTGGTGGGCACATCAGGTGATAGGTGGTAGGGTTCGTGGAACTGTGATGTTGAGCGAATCCTTTACAGAGTATGCCTCTTTGATGGTTGTAAAAAACCGATATAATGTCGAAATGGATAACGGAATAAAAGAGAATGATTTTCTATACAGGCGACAGCTAAACTACACCTTGAGAAGTTATCTAAATGGACGCTCTTATGAACAAAAATTTGAATTACCTTTGTCACAAGCGGAAAATCAACAGTATTTAGTATATAGTAAAGGAATGCTGGTAATGAATGCCATGAGCAGATTGATAGGAGAGGATGTATTGAATCAAGCTCTGAGAGAGTTTCTCGAAACATTTCAATATGCTTCAAATCCGTATCCAAATTCTTGGGACTTTATGAATGTTCTTGATTTTTATGTGCCTGACTCCTTAAAAATTATAGTTGATGAGATGTTTAACAAGGTCGTTTTATACGATTTAAACATATTAGAAGTGTCTACGACAGAGCAAGATGAAGGCATTTATAAAACGATAATTGACTTTACTACAGAGAAAACAATATTTGATAGTGAAGGCATTCCTGAAACAACAGAATGGTCAGGATGGCTGGAAATAGGATTAATACAGGACATAGAAAATGATATGAATAGTTTATTTCACATCGAAAAAGTATGGGTAAACGGTAAAGAAAATAAAATCGAGATCATCAGTGATAAACAACCTGATAGAGTAGTTTTAGACCCATACATCTTGATGATTGCCAGAGATTTAGACAGCAAAATCTCCAGAGTAAACACTTCAAATCTAACTAATTTTAGACGTCCCGGTTCTGGGGCTATCCAGTTTGGTTTGTGGTAACTTCTTTGATGGAGGGCACAAAAAAGCCGTAGCGGAGTTTTGTACGTGGTCATCAATCGATAAAAAATTTCCAAACGAGAAAACCGCACCCAATCTAGTTTTCTGATACCTTCCCTGTACGGCTCCTGTACCGATCCCGCTTATTTCCTCAAAATAAGCGGGATAGAAGCAGGAAACATGGACAAGTCCCCATATTGCATAAATAGTGTTTTCTGATTCAGCATGTGTAAGGTATCTTCATTTTCGTGCTTATTTAGAAGGCTTTGTTAATAGTAAATATGCTGGATAAGAGGACTATGGATAAAGAGCTAGTGAACAGTTTCGATGAACGATTTCAATTAATAAAAAAAAACAGGTTGACACTTTTAACGAAAAAAAATAAATGTCGCAGTGAGTATTATATTTTAAAAAGGATGGCAATGAAAAGTAACATTTTAATCGTAGACGATGAGTTAGATATTCGCGAGCTAGTGAGTGAACTACTTGAAACACAAGGGTATCGGACCATCACAGCTTGTGATGGTGTAGATGCTCTGGAAAAGATGGGCTCTGAAAATTTTGACTTGTATATTATTGATATGGCAATGCCAAAAATGGATGGGATGACTTTACTTCGTGAAATTAAAAGAATCCAGCCTTTAGCAGTTGTAATAGTATTAACAGCTTACACAAGCATAGAAGGTGCTGTTGAGGCAATTCATTCTGGTGCTTATCAATACATCTCCAAACCTATTAAATCAGTCGAATTATTTGAGCTAGTAAAAAAAGCTATAGAATATTCAAATGAATTATATGGACCTTTGCAAAAAATAGTAGATCCTGGCAACTATACAATACTCCCTTCATGTCCTACAATTTTACTTGGTTTTTCACCAGAAGAAAAAACAGAATTTTATAACCTAGGTAAAGTAAAAAAAATACAAGCAGGAGACTCTATTACATTATCTGAAAACAAAGAAGGTACTATGATAATCATTGAATCTGGGGAAATTTCTGTTTGGATGAGCAACAGTAATTTTGATTATCTAAAAAAACATGATAGCTGGGGAGAGGAAAATATCATTTTAGATTCATCTATACCTGTTAATTTAAAAGCAGAATCTCCTGTAACATTAAAGATATTTGAAAGAAAAAAAATACTAGATTATTTTAGTTTTAGAGATGATTTATTGTTAAACAGATTCATTATAAATATATCTAGTAGTTTATTCTTGAAATGGCGTAAAGCTATCCAAAGAATAGTGATGTTAAAGCTTGTGACACATCATGATTAGCAAATCAAAATTATTTTGAGGTGATTCGTGCTGAGCTATACTAGTGAATTGAAAGTTTCTTTACCTGAATATATGACAGGGACTAGTCGCTTTCAAGCGATGAATAAGCTGCTTTCTGTAAATACCGAATGGCGTAAAGAGGCATTTTATAAAATTCGAGAAATACTGATGTGTATGTTTAACCACAATGCGTCTGATATGGAAATAGGTGGATATGGCTCAAATCAAAGAGTTTGGTATAGGATCTATGGAACCAAAAGTCCCATAGAAGAATTTGGGCTACTGACCAATGATGAGGCTTCTATCTTGCTGTTGAGCATCTTGACAGATGAACAAAAAGTCGATCTTTTGAGAAACAAAAATATTGATTTATCTATAGGAATAAAACTAAAGGAAATAGAGACAGAAGCCCGTTTTCGATGTGATATATACTATGAAAACAATTCTTTGGCAGGTTCGTTTAGAAAAATAAACCAAACACTGTTTCCCATAGAATCGCTAGGATTTAGTGAGCCAATATTAAAGCGCTTGTGTTTAAGTCATGAAAAAAGAGGGTTGGTTTTAATCACAGGCATCACTGGATCTGGTAAAAGCTCTACACTAGATTCAATAATAAATATGAACAACAACACAAGCAAAGGACACATAATAGTAATAGGCAACCCTATAGAATATATACATAAATCAAACAAATGTATTATCAGACACCGTGAAGTAGGCGAGGATGTATTGACGTTTAAATCAGGTGCTCGTGAAGCACTCCGTCAAGATCCTGATATTATTGTAGTGGGGGAAATGAGAGATCCTGATACAATGAGTATGGTCATCGAAGTCACAGATAGCGGGCATAAAGTATTTTCCACGATGCATACGAGCTCTGCTATTGAGAGTATTCATAGAATTATTGGAGAGTTCCCTACACAAGAGCAAGAACGCATCAGGCTTCGACTAGCTGACACATTGTCTATCGTTATTTCCCAAAAATTGGTTCCAAATGTGAATAACCAGCTTACCCTGGCAAAAGAAATCTTATCTGTCAATGCATCAGTGGTAGCTGCTATAAAAAACAACAATGTATCCGAAATATATCAGATGATTACTGAGGGTAAAAAGCAAGGGATGATTTCGATAGAACAGGATCTGTTCAATTTATATAAAAACGGTATTATTACAAAAGAAAACGCTATCAATTATTCAAACAACAAAAATCGTATGTTACAATTGTTGCAATATTAGTAACAAACTAAATGAAGTATAAAAGGAGTTATACTTGAAATCATATTACTATGGAATCAGTTTAGATGGCTTACTGTTGAAAGTAGCTGAAATCAGTATAAAAAAAAAGAGAATATCGCTGCTGAGGTTGGAATCATTTAAGCTCACTAAATCATTGTTTTCAGAATTTGTAGATACGAGCTCTGTTGTTTTGGAGATGGAATCAAACTCAGAAATTTACAATTATTCCTTAAACACAGAAGAAATAGACCCTGAAGATATTGACATATTTTCAGACAGTCAGATATCAGAAAACAACTTAAATGATTTTTCATTCAACAATCAATTTCAGCAGTCAGTAGCTAAAAAATCTATTATTGAAAACAATCCGACAACAAGTGAAAAGTCAGAGTTTAGAACCAACGCAATATATCAGTTTTTGAGTAGATTTAATCTCAATAAAGGTAAAATATCCCTGTCCTGCAATGAAAGCAGGATTCAATGGAAAATAATTAAGTCAAAGAAAAAGCTCCGTTTGAGTGCTTTGAAAAAGATTGTTTTGTCAAATGAACAGCTTCATGACAAGAATATAAACAGTGACTACATCACAGATGTAAATAATTCGTATAACATGGTGATCCATACAGGAGACTTCGAACTAATCAGTTTATTAAGAGACAGTGTCAAAATTGTATACAATTCAAAAAAAGAGCTCTACTATAATTTTATTGAACCATACGAAATCAGTATGCTAAATATTTTTAACATGTTTTACCCGAATCCCAAAAGTGCATATACTACTTTTTTGTTTTTAGGTCAGGAAACGAAAATAGGCATTGTCATAAAGGATACGAAATTTGTAAAAGCATTTCATATAATGATACACGATACTGACCCACAAAAGGTACGTGAGACGGTGTATGCAAAATTATTATTTGAGCATGAAAGCTCAGACTGCCCGATTATAGAAAATATAGTTTTCGCAGGGAATTATGCTAGCGAAGAAGACATCGTCTATTATAACTCAAAGACTCAATTTCAACACGAACTTTTCAAGATGACTACTTTAAAATTAAATAAACAAAAGTTTTATTTAGATGTAGCACCGACTATACCAATAGAAACTATACCCGCTTTTGTCGTATCCTTGTCACTCGGTCTAAAAAGTGCTTTTGCAAAAAGGAAAGATTCATGTAAGTTTAACCTTTTACCCAATAATATTATTGAAGCTCGAAAAGTCTTTGAAGTCGGCTGGCTCAGCATCCTTTTGGTAATGATATTGTCTGTAGTCACTGTCTACGGGACATTTCTCTCGCTTGACTCAAAAGCAACTTTAGCCCAGCAACAAACAGCGAATACAAGAATAAGAGCGGAATTAAATTTTATTCGTAATTTTGAAAGCGTTATTAATAGCCATCAGCATAGAATAGAACAATTACAGCTACAAAATACCAGAAGTTCAACTATTTCTATAGAAAAAAATACATGGAGTAATGTGATACAAACTTTATCAGACTTTACAAATAGGAATCCTCTGATATGGATAGAAAGTATCAGCTCACAAGAAACAAGATTTAGTATAAGGGGTAAGTCTTATCATCGAGATAGAATAACAAATCTTTCAAATTTATTTAACAATGGGCATATCACTCGCATCGTTGAAACGAGCATTGCTGGACACACCGTATGGGACTACGATATTAGCTTTCTACGTCCAAAGAGCAATGAGCTTGCTGCATTGAATTTCCCTGCTCACCTACAAACATTTGACATGTATAAAGACCATGTAGAAACTTTGAGAAGATCAAGGACACTATCAAATGCAAATGTTGTTGCAGTCACCGAACAAAGATCTGTGCCTGTTAACGACACTGCAAGTGAAGCTATCTCTTTGCAAGAAGAGACTGCAAATTTGTACAATCTAGCGAGAAATAATTATTTGAGCAACAATTTTATAGAAGCTATTTTTTTATTAGAAAGCTATATATCAAAATATCCTTCTGGAAGTGAGATTAGCCTTTCAAACTATTTACTCGGGGAACTTTATTTTGTGGTTAATAGTTTTGATAGAGCGATTCCGTACTTCCATGAAGTGTTAAGACTTCAAAAAGAACAAATACCAGAAGCATTATTCTTTGTTTCAAAATCATATGAAGCACTAGGGAATTATGAAAATGCTCTCAGGTATTATACCCAGCTCATAGAGAGATATCCTCGTAATCCATTGTCCGCGACTGCTAGAGAACAAATCAGTATACTAAAAGAAGGAAGTTAAAAAAAATGAGTAATAAATCTAGAACATCATTATTTGTGTTTATTCTATTGGCAATAGTGTTAGTTTATTTTTTTTATAGTATCTCAAAAATAGATTCAGAGATAACAGCAGTGGACAATTTGATATCTATTGCAGAAAGAGAACTTGATTTATATGGCGATTTTAGACCAGATACTCTGCGTGTAAGTTATTTACTAGAACAAATAAATTATCTGGAATCATGGCTATTTCACAACGGAAAGTTCTTTTTATCAGAGGACAATTCTATGATCACTTGGCACTATCTGCAAAATATCATAAATCGTTTTAATCAAGATTTTCAATTCAATTTTACTACCGTTTCAGGTGGTTCAAATCAATACAATTATACTGTAAGTGGTTCGAGTAGCATGAATGACTTGTACGCTTTTATCAGTCATATAGAAAGGTTAGGAGCACTATATACTATCGAAAATTTAAACTTTAATCAAAACTTTAGAGAAACAGATACAGGTCCTTCAAATATAGTGAACTATGTCATTGTCATCAGACCCTGGATTGATGCATCATTAGGTCGAAGTTTACATGAACAACCTTTTCGCAGAGTTCAATATACCCCTCTTTTTAGAGATCCAATGAGACCAGCAATACACCCCCCTATGAGAAATCCAAACCAAGAGCAATATGTCGCACATGAGAATTTGCAACTAGTTTCTTTTACAAATGAGCAAGCTTTCTTTATCTTGGATAAAACAATCTTAACTCTGAAACCTATGGAAAGGGTAGCATATGGCTATTTTAGTCATGTCGATGAAGAAAATAATAGGGTAGTATTTAGAATAAATAAAACGGGTCTTTATGAGACAGTGTATAAAGAGTTTTAAAAAAATTAGTAGGGATGCAAAAGAAAGGTCCCAAAGGAGTATCATGAATAAAAAACTATTTTTCTTTATCAGTTTTTGTTTAATTGCTTTGAGTTTAATAGCTCAAACAAATAGTCAAAACATCACAATTCGTAGAAACACGCATTTTCAGGATGCTATAAAAGTGCTAGAAAATATGTCTCTACAGTTTGAAAGACGAAATATTGTCAATCTGAGTAGTTATAATAGCGGGATACCTATTCAAATAAACAATTTACCTTGGAATGAGGCTTTGCATTTGATAGTGAATACGCTGGACTTGCAAATAGAAGAAAGACCGGGTGTGTTCATTATAACAGATATCGTGTCTACAAATGAAGTGCCAGAAATAGAAATTTTCGAAATCGATAAAAAAATGGTGAAAATACATGCTACGTTTTTCTATGCAGATAGAACTTTTTTAAACAGCATGGGTATCGACTGGTCGACCTTGATAGATGGTAAAGTCAATGCCCAAATAGATTTAAGTGCAACTGGCGGTACTGCTGACTTGCTATCTATAACTGGCAGTCACAGCTTTCAAAGCGGTAACACGACAGTAGATGTCAATGCCTTGTTTAAATTTTTTGAAACAAATCAAAAAGGGTCCGTTTTAGCGAGGCCAACTGTGATGGTGCTGAGTGGTAGAGAAGGCTATATACAAGTTGGTCAAGATTTTTCTATAAAAACACTTGATGAGGCAGGCAATACGGTCGATCAATTTTTCTCAACAGGTATCATTTTGACGGTACGTCCAACCATACTTGAAGATGAAGATTTTGAAGCAATCCATTTGGAAACTAGCGTAGAAAACAGTAGTGCTATACCAGCTGAATACTCCACTATCATAAATAAAAATCAAGTCAGAACAGGTGTCATTCTCTGTGATGGAGAAGAAACTGTGCTCGCAGGACTCATAGACAATGACAACACAAAAGATCGTGGAGGAGTACCTATTCTAAAAGATCTTCCTTGGTGGGTCTTTGGCTTGAGATACATCTTTGGTTTTGAGACAACGAGGAGTGTTAGTAGAGAGATGATTGTCGTTTTAAAAACAGAAATAGTAGCTCCTGCTAGAGATAGAGCCTTGCAGAGAAATCAAATCCGTGAAAGTTTAAATATCATGAGAGATGATTTTGAAAAAATCGAATTAGAAATCAAAGATTATTAAAAAGACATGGTAAAATAAATAGGCTTTATGAGTTTTGTTCATTTACACAATCACACACAATATAGCGTTTTAGATGGGGCATGCAGAACCGATAAAATGGTAAAGTTAGCCAAAAAAATGGGCATGCCTGCTGTGGCTATGACTGACCATGGTAACATGTTTGGTACAGTAGATTTTTATAACTGTGCAAAAGAAGAAGGGATAAAACCTATAATAGGCTCAGAAGTATATGTTGTCGAAAACGATTATGACCATCCAGAGACAAAAAAAGACATAAAATATCATTTAATACTATTAGTAAAAAATGAACTTGGCTATAAAAATTTATGCAAACTAAGCTCTATATCTTATTTACAAGGATACTATTACAAGCCTCGCATTAGCAAGTCAATATTAAGAAAATATAGTGCAGGCTTGATATGTTTATCTGGTTGTATTCAAGGGGAAATAGCTCAAAAGCTATTAAACAAGAAAAATTTAATGGGAGAATCTCTACCTGTCATTTCTCCAACAAATCCTTTTTTGGATTGGGATGACGTAGATAGTGTCGGCACAACACCGATATCTCATATTCAAAACAGAGATTCTTTTTATGATGACACAAAAAACACAAATAGCCTTGATAGATGTTCAAATGAAAAAAAGCAAGACACAGCGGAATCGATTCATTCAAAACATGACGCAATAGAAGCTCTCCAATTTTATAAAAATATTTTCGGTGAAGATTTTTATATTGAAATTCAGAACCATGATCTTGCTGATGAAAATATAGTTAATCCGATGCTAATAGAACTAGCAAAACAAACTTCGACCCCGTTAGTATTGACAAATGACTGTCATTACCTAGATAAAAAAGATGCAGAAGCCCACGACGTTCTCATGTGCATACAAACGAACAAGGTCGTCTCAGAAAGTGATAGGATGAAATACCCATCTAATTTGTATTTTAAATCAACTGAAGAGATGAAATTATTGTTTCCAGACATCCCCGAAGCTTTTGAGAATACGTTAAAAATATCCGAAAAAATAAATTTTGATTTGAACTATGATAAATTTTTGCTACCCAAGGTATGTCTACCTCCAGAGTATTCAGATGAATCTGATTATTTAAGAGGCATGTGTCTTCAAGGTATTAAAAAAAAATACAAAGAACAAACGACAGAAGTAACGACAAGATTAAATGCAGAATTAGATGTAATTCGAAATATGGGCTTTAGTGGGTATTTTCTCATTATTAAAGATTTTATTGATTATGCTAGGACCAAAGGAATTCCAGTTGGTCCTGGTAGAGGTTCTGCGGCAGGCAGTATTGTTTCATATTTATTAGACATTACACAACTCTGTCCTTTAAAATATGGTTTATTTTTTGAAAGATTTTTAAATCCAGAAAGAATAGAAATGCCTGATATTGATATAGATTTTTGTGCCATAGGAAGAGGAGATGTGATAGATTATGTAATAGATAAATATGGCAGAAATTCTGTTACACAGATAATAACTTTCGGAACTCTAAAAGCAAAATCTGCAATAAAAGATGTGGCGAGAGTGATGGAAATTTCACCACAGGACGCGAATGAATTAACAAAAAGAATCCCTACAAAGCCTCCTCAATCAAAGAATCCACATGATGATCAAAGTGATGAAATTACTCTCGATGAAGCTTTCAAGCAATCACCTGAGTTTGCAGAAGCCATAAATAGTAAAGAGTTGTATCAAAAAATTTTTAATTATAGCAAAGCTCTCGAAGGATTGATTAGGCAAATAGGTGTACACGCAGCAGGCGTAGTCATTGGACCTGGCGATCTGAGCGATTATGTGCCTCTGGCTATCAGTCCCCAAAAAGATGATTCTGTAGTACTCGTGCAATACGATGGAAAGAGGTTAAATGATCTGAAAATGTTGAAAATGGATTTTTTGGGTTTAAAGACATTAACTGTGATGAAACGAACTTTAGAACTAATAAAGGAATACAGAAATATTGATGTAGATATAGATAATATAGATTTGTTTGATAAACAAACATATTCCCTTTTGTCAAAAGGTGAAACAGATGGAATTTTTCAGTTTGAATCATCAGGAATGAAAAAATACTTGAGAGATCTAAAGCCTAACAAGTTTGAAGATTTGATCGTTATGGTAGCTCTATATAGGCCTGGTCCTATGCGAAATATCGAAGTCTATATAAAAAGAAAACATGGCAAAGAAAAAGTAGCGTACGATCATCCCCTAGTTGAAAAATCACTGCAAGAAACTTATGGAGTCACCGTATATCAGGAGCAGGTAATGCAAGTTTCTCGTGATGTGGGAGGCTTTACAGGTTCAGAAGCTGATACCCTAAGAAAAGCAATGAGTAAAAAGAATTCAAAAATGATGGGCGAGCTGGAAAATAAATTTATAACGGGAGCTTTGGAAAGAGGAGTACCCAAACCAATAATAAATAAAATATGGTTAAACTGGCAGACTTTTGCAAGATATGCTTTCAACAAAAGTCACGCAGCTAGCTATGCTTTTGTGGCTTTTCAAACAGCTTTTTTAAAGGCTCACTTTCCTATTGAATTTATGACAGCTACTCTATCAATAGAAGAATCTCCAGAAAAAATACCAATGTTCATAGATGTGGCTAAGAAAATGGGGATTGAAATATTACCTCCTTCAATAAATGAATCAGTTAAAGACTTTCGAATAGTAAACAAAAAAATACTTTTTGGACTCAATGCAATAAAAAACGTAGGTATTAAAGCAGTGAATGCTATAATTTCTGAGAGAGATTTGCACGGTCAATTCACCGATTTTTTCAACCTGACAACGAGACTCGATGTGCAATTACTGAACAAATCCGTACTAGAAGCACTGATAATCGCAGGAGTATTAGATAAACTGCCTGGTAATAGAGCTTCGAAATTGTCGGCAATTTCAAATGCTCAGCAAGAAGCGAGCAAAATGCAAGAGGCAAACAGAAACGGGCAATTAACAATATTTGATATGATGAGCATAGACGAAAAAATTGAGAGTTCTCCACAACTCCCTGATGTCAAAGAGTTTGATGATAAAACAAAGCTAGAAAAAGAAAAAAGCATCTTAGGATTTTATCTATCTGGTCATCCTTTAGAAGAATTAAAACATTATATACAAATTTATGCAAACATAGACACTCGAGAAGCCGCTCTTGATAACGCTCAGATACCAAATAAAATCATGATAATAGGATCTGTAGTTGGTCTCTTAAGTAAAAAAGATAAAAAAGGGAATGATTTTATTATTTTGACACTTGAAGATTTATATGGTAGATTTGAAGTCGGTTTATTTGGTAATAATGCAATTAGATTCAAAAGCATGGCAGTGATTGATAACAAACTGCTTGTTATAGGTAAACAAAACTCATTTAAAGGAAACAACAATGATAGTATGTTAAAAATTAGCCCAGAAAGTGTACTAATGGTCCAAGATTTAGATAATAAAGTAAAAGGCGAAATTACGGTATATGCAAATGAAGAAGATTTAAATAAAGAATTTGCAGAATATATAGTAAATTTCAGCAAAAAGTACCCCGGCAATTTTAAGATTTTACTGAAAATAAAAATCCAGAAAGAAAAAGACACAAATATAGAAGCTCAACCAGAGAAATATCTAATTATACAGCCACAAAATATTCGCATAAAGCCTAATGAAGAGTTTGTAAATGAAATCCAAGAAAAAAGAAATTTGTTTTTTACTTGTAATTTTGATTTGTAAAGATGAAATATATATTTAAACATATATTATGCAAAAGTAAAAAGATAGGAGGAAAGCAATTATGTATCGTTTTAATAAGTTTGTAACGCTAGTTCTATTTGCTCTATTCACTTTTTTTGGAGTACTTATAGCTGCAGAAAATTTTGAAATAAGAGAAGATGTAGACTTTTTGGAAGGTGTGTTAGGTCGCAGGAGACAGCTTCACGCTAAAGCTGAGTTGTTAAGATTTCTTGATTTTGATGGGAACACAGAATTTCATTTAAATTTCAAAATTCCTAATAACGAACTTCAATTTATCCCGGATCAGCAAGGCTTTATCGCAAATCTTGAAATCAAGTATGATTTTTACCTTGAAGATGCGCTAGTAAGTGAAAATGGGTTTGCCAAGTCAACTATAGCTAGCTCCGTTGCCATAACCCAGTCAACTAATTACTATGTTTTAGATAAAATTGATTTTACTCTAGGGCAGCACGGCTATACACTGTATTTTGAGATACAAGATAAAAATGCTTCTACCATTTTTTCTCAAAGATATGATCTCAGGTTGCTGGATCCTGATGCTTTCATCTCTGATATTGAAATATCACATGGAATTAGTACAGAATTGAACTCTGCATTAGAAAGATTTCAAAGAGGACAATATCAGTTTTATGTCGACCCGATACCTGTGATCGATGGAAACAATAGAGATTTTATTACGTTTTTTCAGGTGACAAATGTAGCTGCTGGTGCAGATTCTTTGTATAGGTTTTACGAGTTTATCAAAATAAAACATCGGGATGAGATTGTTTGGGAGTACGAAAACTATCATACTATGGAATTTATGCCTTATCCTATTGTACGTAGAATACCACTAGGAGAATATGAACCGGGCTTGTACACCTTAGAAATAACAATCCAAGATCCCAGAACACAGGAAAAAACAACAATAGAACGATATTTTTCTATCAGTAGAGCATTTGCACACTATTTTCAAAGAGTATTTCCAGACGATGAAGAAGAGTTTGAACTCATAAGTTATTTTTTGAATAGCCGTCAGCGAAGGCTGTGGCGCGATTTAAGTGAAGAAGGTCGGAAAAACTTTATTGAACGATTTTGGGTGGCGAATAATCCTAATGTTGCGACCAACAACAATCAATTCTTAGAAACCATTAGACATAGAGTGAATGATGCAAATTGGCGTTTTTCATATCACAGAGCTGGTTGGAAAACAGATATGGGTAGAATATACATAAAACAGGGAAACCCAGATGATATTGAAAGGCGAGAGACAGATTCTATGGCTAGATATTCAAAAAAACCATACCAAATATGGAAATATAATTCTTCTGACAAGATTTTTGTATTCCTTGATTTCCAAGGGAATGGTAATTTTCGTCTAGTTTATGTCAGAAATGATGACAGTGAAAACACAGATCCGGGCTGGAAAGGATATTTTGGGGATGATTTTGAAGAAGCAAGTTTTAGAAATTGATTGCTAACAAAAGGAGGACCATGATACATATACTGAGAAAAAGTTTTTATTTCGTCTTGTTTTTTTTGATATTAATGTCATCTTCTTGTGAGAAAAAATCAAACACTCAAATAAAAATTCCAGTACCAGAAATTGTGCCGTCTAGTGTCGCATTTACCTCTCCTTTTTGGGTCAGAGTTGATTGTGAACTACCACATGTCAGAATCATGTATACAACTGATGGAACTGACCCGACAGAACATTCCATATATTATACAGAACCTATTTATATAAATAGTACCATGACACTGAAAGTGAGAGGCTTTAAACGTGGGCACACACCTAGTGACATTGTATCTGCCACGTACACTTTTAACAAAGTACAAGCTCCAATATTTAGCTTAGAGTCAGGTATATATTTTGAGCCACAAGAGCTAAGCCTAAGGACGTCAACAGCACAAACGGAAATATATTTTACGATAAATACAAATTTTGAGCCTATCCCCAACCCAATATTTCTGTATGAAGAGCCTTTTACGATCCCTTTTAACGAATTTAATTACTTAAAAATACAAGCAAAAGCATTTAGGGAAAACTGGGTTGCTAGCGATACGGTAACTAAAGAATATGAATTTAGAATGTCAAAAATGGTGCTCATACAAGGTGGAAGTTTTCAACCTTCTCAAAATTACCAAGTTTTAATAACAGACTATTACATGAGTAACTATCAAATCTCTCAGCTCGAATGGCAAATGGTAATGGAAGGGAACAATAATAATATTTCACCCAATCCCTCGCTTTCTTTTGTAAATGAAAACAACCCCGTAGATATGGTGTCATGGTATGATGTGATAGTGTACTGCAATAGGAGAAGTATAATGGAGGGTTTAGAGCCTATTTATACGAGAAATGGAAATACCAATCCGAATATGTGGGGAACAGTCCCAGAAAGTGATGATAATACATGGGACAGCATACAATTTGATATTTCCAAAAATGGTTATCGATTACCTACTGAAATGGAATGGATGTTTGCGGCTAGAGGTGGAAATTATTCCAGCAATTATAAATATGCTGGCAGCAATGAAATAGATAACGTATCATGGTATATAGAAAATTCTGAGGGAGTTACTCATGTGGTGGGCGACAAAAATCCAAACGAATTACAGCTTTATGATATGAGTGGGAATGTTTGGGAATGGGGCTGGGACTGGTACGATACGCATCTGCCAAATGGTACTGCAATTGATCCAAAAGGTCCAGTGAGTGGCACTTTTAGAGTATTAAAGGGTGGGAGCTATCTACATGATGCTACTCGTAGTGAGCTTAGTTTTCGAGAAGGACGTGGGAACGCGTGGTATAGGAAACAAGATCATGGCTTTAGAGTAGTGAGAAAAGTAGGATAATATTAATTCAACAAGGTAGGTAACAAATATAAATAGCATGAATTCTATAGCTGCAGGAGATATTCAAAAAAAAAAACCACAAGAACTCAAAAAAACCATGAAAATATCCGTCATAGAGGGTATCTTTGCTCAGTTTCACACAAGTTTAGTTGGTATTGGTAGTAATTTTATTACAAAAACAGCCGTGCTATTAAGGGCGAGTCCTATACAACTGAGCTTATTATCTGGGATAGCACAGCTAAGTCTTTTTTTTCAGCTTTATGCAGTGATTCATAATAAAAATATACACAGTCGGAAAAAGCCTTGTATCGGCTTTGCTTTTTGGGGTAGGCTTTTAAATGTGTTGCTGGGAGTTAGTTTTGCTATTATAAATCCGAAACTAGCTTTTTTATTTTTTATATGCATATTGTTTTTTTCGGCATCTCTGCAGACGATTTCTGGAAACATGTGGGTTGCTTGGATGACAGATTTGATTCCTAAAAAGATACGTGGTCGATTCTTTGCTCGCAGGATGCAAATTCATTTAGTCTGTGGGTTTTGCATTGGATATGTTTTTAGCTTTTTTACTGATTTATTTGAAGCTACCAAAAGTTCTAGGAATTATAGGTTTATAGAATATTTAAATATTGGTGGTGTTTTCAAGGAAAGCAATCTGCCTTTATGGCTATCATTTGTATTCATTATTGGAACCATTTTGGGCTTGTATGGGTTGAGATTGTTGCAAAAACAACCAGAAAAAATAATAAAAAATGTGGTATCTAAAGAGGAATTTTGTTTATTTGAACCACTTAAAAACAAGGATTTTCTTAAACTTCTCAGATTTGGATTGTGGTGGATGTTTGCTATCGGAATAGGTTCTCCGTTTTGGGGACCGTTCATGATTAGAGTCTTAAAAATGAGTCTCGTTGAAATGCAAATATATAGCATGCTTCAATCAATAGCGATGTTATTGAGTTTTAGATTTTGGGGCAGATTTATTGATAAATTTGGAAACAAAACAGCTATGAAAATTTGTGTTGTTTTAGGAGCGATAAACCCAACGTTATGGATACTCTTTAGCGAATCTTCATATACACTTATATGGTTTGAAGGGGTATCTTCGGGAATAATGTGGAGTGGTGCTAATCTCGTCACCTTTAACTTTGTACTTGCTATTGCTCCACGAGGGAAAGAGCAGCATTGGTCTGCGGTGTATTCTGCCTTTACAGGGTTTATGATGTTGTCCACAATAATGTTGTCTGGTATATTGTACCCTCCGAAATTGGTGCTAGGTACTTTTGTTTTGCTACCTGAACAAGTACTCTTTGCTGCTACTGGTATATTGAGATTAACGTCTGAAATTCCCTTGTATTTTGTAAACGAACCGAGTGCAGTGCCTCTACGGAAAACGATAGGGCATGCATCTGACTATGTTTTGGCAAGAGCCCAGAGATTGCGAAATGCTGTATTCAAGATATGGAATGTGTGATATGAACAATTTGTGCATAATAAACATTTGCTTCTAAAAAAATGCCAAATATAAGACTACCCATTGAAGTTAAATTTATTTTAGATACCCTTGAGAGCTACGGGCATGAAGCTTTTGTCGTAGGTGGTTGTATTCGTGATTGTTTAATGGGTAAAATTCCGAATGACTGGGATATATGTACATCAGCTATACCAAGTGAGATTGTAGATATTTTTTCCGAGCATTCTATCATCCAAACTGGAATAAGGCATGGTTCTGTTACACTAATGATAAATCTCCAAATGCTTGCTACCACACATAATGGCTTAGAAGGTAGAAAAAAATATGATATTACTACATATCGAAAAGAAAGTAACTATATCGACAATAGGCATCCAGATTCAGTAGAATTTATAGCTGAGATAAAGCAAGATTTGGCAAGGAGAGATTTTACTATAAATGCCCTAGCTTTTAATCCTCGCACTGGCATTGTTGACTATTTTAATGGTATTTTGGACATACAAAAACACATAATAAAGGCAATAGGTAATGCCGATGAAAGATTTACGGAGGATGCTTTGAGGATTCTCAGAGCTTTGAGATTTGCATCAACGCTTGAGTTTAAAATAGACATTGACACAGATAGTGCCATCTTTAAAAACAAAAATCTACTACATAATCTTTCAGCGGAGAGGGTAGCTAATGAGCTAAATAAATTACTTCTAGGTGATGGTGCAGGAAAGGTCATAAATCAATATTTGTTTGTAATTGATGAAGTATTGCCTGATTTAGTTCCGATAAAAAGGTTTTCAGAGAAACATTTTTACAATCGCACCGATATCTTGTCACACACTCTAAACAGTTTAGATTTTGCCTCAAAAAATTTAATTATACGACTTGTTATACTTTTTCATGATAGTGGTATACCTTTTTGTCATTTAAAAAAGAACTGTACTTCACATTTGAATGAGCATTCAAAAATGAGCGAAAGAATAGCATTTAAAACGTTGTCAAAGCTAAAGTATGACACAAATACAATAAAGATAGTATCCGAGCTAATCTTATATCATAATGTAACCATTTTGCCAGAAAAAAAAGATATCAAAAGATGGCTGAGCAGGCTAGGAGAAGACAAATTTAGGCAACTCTTAGAAGTAAAAAAAGCAATCTCATTAACGTATTCATTGTTTACCCAAGAAAATGTAGTCTTTTTATATGAAACAATAAATGGGTTATTTATAGAGATTTTAGATCAAAAACTTTGTTTTTCACTGAAAGATTTAGCTATAAATGGAAAAGATTTGGTTTCAATAGGAATACCAGAAGGTGTAGAAATAGGGCAAATCTTAAAACAGTTATTAGACAAAGTGATTGATGATGAAATCGAGAATAATTATGATATATTAATAAAGGCTGCCCAAAAACACGTTTTTTGATCTCCTATTTCATAAGCACCATTTTTTTGATATCAGAGAACCCGCCAATTTTCATTTGATAAAAATACATGCCGCTACTGACACTGCGTCCGGCATCGTCTATACCTGTCCACACAGTGGTATATCTACCCGCATCTTTGTGCTCATTGACAAGTGATTTTATTTTTTGACCTCTGATATTGAAGATATCTATCTGCACAAGTCCTGCTTCTTTGATATCAAAGGCTATGATAGTGGATGGGTTGAAAGGATTTGGATAGTTTCCTTTGAGCGTTGTTGCCTGTGGTGGAAGTTCTTCATTATCTTCTTGGATGGGATCAAGAATTACTATAAAGTTGTGCTTTTCTTCTGAAACCACTACATCATCTGAATATGGTTTGAATCCTTGATGCTCAACAGACAAAAGATATGTGTCAAAAGGAACAGATGTAAAAATAACAGTATTTAAGGATGCTATTTCCTCATAGCTCCCCAGTGTCACAATGGCTCCATTTGGTAAAGCATTGCCTGTATCTAGTGTAATAGTCACTTCAGAAGTGGGCAAAGGTAAAGGTATCATCTCAAAATCATAGTGATTTGTCTCAGCAGCTATATCAAATATAAAATCTACGGTGTGATACCCATGTCTCTGTGCAGTAAAATATGTTTCTCCTGTGGGCAAAAAAGTGAATAAGTAGTTTCCAAGCTCATTTGAAAATGTGCTATAATTTGTACCTGATATTTTGATTTCTACACCTTCCAATGGCATAGACGATATACTACATGATATTGTACCAGTCAAAGAACCCATATTATCTATATAGAATTTCATTTTAATATCTGGTCTCGTGGAGATAGGAGGCGAGGCTGGTGGCAAGTTTGAAAAGTCATATTCTCCTAAATCATCTGATTGAATATATAAGGTTTTTGTGCCCTCTGAATCTCTATGCCGCCACTTGTTTTCATTTTGATTTAAACTATTATTAAATGGTCTATGCGTCATGATCACAATGTTTCCTCCATCATAAAAAAATGGAAAGTCGAGAACGATTTGAACGTCATGCCATCCGAAAATGTTTTTTGGTAAAGAACCTGACCAAGCTAGAGTAAAGCTATCAAAAGATTCCCAATCGGAATTGTCCGCAAATACTTCTTTTTCCGTTTTACCTATATAAAGTTCGTGGATATGCTCCTCTAGGCTCTCGTTCCCGTTAAATTCAAAAACAATTTCTGTGATAAAACCAATTAGTGGTATTTCAGAATCCAAAAAAATAAACTGTGAAACGTTTCTAGCCCAATTATAATCGTATGGAGTCGAGGTGTTTTCCGTAATAGTTTCAGGGTCACCTATAACAACCCAACCTATCGGTACATGATCAATTCTGTTTGAGAATGCAGGCTCTGATTCATTGTTGTTTGCATAGATAGCAGTAACAATAAATCTATATACTCCACCATTTAAATAAGCCCAAGTGTCATCTCTAAAGTTAGTGACAGTTATGTCTGTTGCAAGCAATATCCATGTGTCTATGTCATGAAATTCTATCTCAGGTGCACGATAGATGTTGTATGATTGAGGAACTATATTTAAAGGAGGTTCCCATTCCAAATCAACAAAAATAGGATTTTCAATAGCTACTATTTGTAGATTATTTGGTGGATAAGCTATTTTATAAATCAATACATTGCCCAAATTTAAACTCTCGTTTTCCACAGTAACTATATGAGTAGTAGTGATATAATTTATTGCTGAAATTTCGAGTGTATATGTCTCGTTCTCGAGAACGTTTGGTAAAATAAAAAAGCCTTCTGCGTTTGAAGTAACGGGACCATAGTTTTGGTTTCCAAACAGAGCAACGCTAGCTGCAGGTAAGGGCTGGTTTGTGTCTGATGCAACTACTGTGCCTGATATTGTAATTCCGTCGCCCATACTTGCAGTATAAATAAACATACGAACATTTGGTACATTCTGATTCCTACCACCGCCTGTGGGAGCTTCTGGATTTATCGCACCAAAAATGTCTGAACTCCTATTAAAAGAGCGAAAATAGTTTGATACTTGTCGTGGATACAAATTTCTGGAATCATAATTTTCGTCATCTGGGTCAAATATTCTAGAAGTTTTTATAACAAGATTTTCACCTAAATAATGAAATGGTGTATCGAGAGGTATAAATATATCGTTTATTTGTTGCAATTGTCCCTGAGGAAACAGTCCATCGTACACAAGTGTAAAAAGCTCGTGAGGGAGCCACGCTTCAGTAGCATTACTCGGATGTTCCATAAAATCAGTACTTACATTTGCCATCCAAATTTTGATTGGTTTATCATCCGGCACATTATAATTTTGGAAATAGTATTCTAGATGAGTAATAAAACCCTCAGTTTGGATATCCGAATCATAATAAATAGTTTGTGCTACACCTGACTTCCAAAAAAAATCAAATGGATTTGCAGTAATATAAGGGATAGAATCTGGGTCTCCAATGAAAACAACAACAGTATCTTCAGAGAAAACATTCACTGAAAGAGTGGCAGTAACGTTATTTACTTCATTTTGATCATTGCTAAAAATGACTTCCCCAAACATATCGAAAACTCCATCTACTTCAGGTGTCCAAAAGAAAGTAAAAAATTCTGCTTCATTGTAATCCAATGCGGTACCACTTTGTACGCTGATTTGAGTAGATTCGCACATTAATCTCACAGAATATCCGGAAGCTGTATTTACACCTGCGTTACGAACTTTGACTACAAAAGAATATGTAGTGCCAATGTTTGTTTTTATAGGACCTGTGATAGAAACAGCAGAAAGGTCATTATCATAAATAACATCTATCTTTATGTCGTCAATAATCACAGCACTTTCATCTTCGCAATCATGGTGTCGGAAAGCAACGTAAATATTTTGCCCTGCATAATCTGATAGATTTACATATTGCTTTTTCCAAAAGGGAGGGAGCTCATTATAAGGTATAGTAAAAGTTTCAGTGAATAGAACAGTGGTAAAATCTGCAACCGTATTTCCAGTAGTCGAGATGTAGACGGAGTATTTGTCTGCTCCAAATGAGGGATTGGGAGATCTGTCAACTTCTGGCCTAACCATCCAAGACAGCTCATAGTTTGAACCTGCTGGCAAAGATATTTGACATGTCATTAACCAATTATTTGGTTCAAAACCGTTTATTGGATCAGGATACCATGATCTGCTCGCAGCTGACGCAAACCCAATAGGACGAACATCATTCCAATTTACTGTACTCCTATGCCATTCTCTTTCCTCGATGTATTCACCAATAATGGTGGTAAACGTTGTCCAGCCATGTGGTGGAAATACTGTCCCTTCAAAACCTTCGTGGAAAATAGTATTGCTTGATCGTAAAATATTATCAGTAGTAATACTTTTTTCATCAGAACTTTGTCTTTTAAAAAACAAAGTATCATTCACATTTCTTTGATGTGCTGAGATATTTAAAGCCAAGCACACTGTAATAATGAACAAAATAAACTTTTTCATAGAATTTCTCCTTATTCTACCATTAATTTACTATATAAAAACAAGTATTAAAATACGAAGATAATTGTCAATTCTTTTCCATGTAGCATAATAGATTTGTGCTGATACTGTTCACTTGTTCTTTACCCGTAATCCTTTTATTCCGCATGCTTGCTATTAATAAAGCCTTCTTGTAAATATAGCATTTCCATTTGTCATCTGGAAATGCTATAACAGCACGAAAATGAATATACCTGACACACGCAGAAGCCGTGTGGCGTTTATTAGAAACGCTACATCAACGACAAAGTGTCGTACCCCCCTCGTGCTTTTCCCGCTTCTATCCTGCTTATTTTAGGGATCGGTACAGGAGCCGTACAGGGAAGGTATCAGAAAACTAGATTGGGTGCGGGTTTTTCGATTGGAAATTGCTGCTACGGGGATGCTGATTTGTCGTAGCCACCCCTCCAAAGGAGGAGAATTAGAGCTCCGCTACGGTGTCCCCTCCGAAAATCCTATTTGATGTAGGGGACTCAATTTTATGTCCCGTAACATATTGGGTTTTAATACGATAGCGGAACGAAAAATTGTGTTCCCTACAGAAATAGGAACGGATAAATGTGTTCCCTACAGAAATAGGAACGGATAAATGTGTTCCCTACAGAAATAGGAACGGATAAATGCGTTCCCTACAGAAATAGGAACGGATAAATGCGTTCCCTACAGAAATAGGAACGAAAAATTGTGTTCCCTACAGAAATAGGAACGGATAAATGCGTTCCCTACAGAAATTGGTTATTTTTCGGGTTTTCGGAGTGGACACCTACGGGATGATGACTACCCTTCTATCAATTCTACATTTGCTCTAGGTAGCACCCACTCTTTTCCGTCTACTTCAGCAGTCAAAACACGAACTTTTGTTTCAGATTGGACACAATGTAATTCTTCAGGTAAAGACATTATTTTACCAATTTTTCCAAATCCCGGCTGGCGAATGATACGTACCAGCTGACCCGGCTTTAACAAAGAATCTCTTGTTTTCTGAGTACTTCGTTCGTGTTCAGCAAGGTCTAGTGGAATTATTATTTCTGGTCTAATCACGCCAGCTCTAATCTGTGTTTTTCCGTGCATAGAAGCTTTTCGCCCTTCAAATTGCTTCAGCAATTGAAAAGTTTTGTCAGCCATTTTTATAGGTCCAAAGCCTTCAGTAACGAGGATAGTAATACCCAAACTTTCGTGTCCAGTAATAGCCACGCCTATATCATGTCCTAAAATCTTTTTTATATCTTGGTCATCAATGCCACCTGTGATGATTCCTTTTACACCCATTTCTTTAGCTTTCATTATCGTATCAAAGGGGGTGAGGGACCCTCCCACAATTAATTTACCTGCACAATCAGGCGTTATCATTTCAGGGAGAAGGTTTTGAGTCGGATCTGCACACAGCATTTTTATTTCACCACTTGTCTCTCCACAAATACCAAAGATACCTTGTATATATGCAGATTTGTTTTCTATTACCACTCCTTCACCTTCTATTATGTCTATTACGACACCGTCGATAAAAGCTTTAATTTGAACTGGTATTCTTGGTTCTCTGAGCATCGCTTGCCCTGTTAGATGAGAAACAGAATCTACTTCACCATCAATTGGTGATTTTACAGAAGATTTAAAGAATCCCCAAAACCCGTTACTTTCTGCAAGTACCTGACCTTTTGTAATCTGGTCCCCTGGTTTTATTTTTATGTATTGAATTACTTGAGCTGGAGTGATACCCAGCTTGTTTGCGATATTCATAGGCAATACATTGCCCGGTAACGAAGTTTCTGCTACTAAATCATCTGCTTTAACTTTATCACCCTTTTGGACAAGCACTCTTCCTTTGAGGGGAAGTATCCTTTCTTTTCTGAGGACAATGTTGTCCGTAACTGTCAAACCAGCAGAATATGCCTGAGTCATTTTCCCTCCTATTTTATTATTTCTTCAGGATAAACGTTCAATTCTTTCATCCATTTTTTGAGATTTTGTATTCTTGTTTCATTATCTTTTGGCAGTACAAAAGGTTGACGCCCTCTTGTATCAATGACTATACCGACCAAGCCACCGGAAAGCTCTCTGACTATTTCTTGGTTTTTACCTGCACCTAAATCGAGACCTTTACCCGGTTTCAGCTTTGCTTTTGCTGTTTTTCCTAGCTCACAAGGTAAAAGTTTCATTTCTCCAAAAGCGATATCTTCCTTAAACACAGTCCCGTCTGGTAATTCTATCTCTGCGTGTAGAGCGATATTGTTTGGTTTCATTTTACCTACTGGAGCAACACAAGAACCGAGAACAATCATACAATCTTTGTTGAACACCTCAGTCGCTGCTGCAGGGTTGATCTCTGCGAGCACACCTAGATGGGGCATCATAAAGATACTATCAACAGCTAGTCTAGTGACACCTTCTGGTAAAAAAGCGTCTATCATCATCATTACTGACTGTTGCCTACGAGGTGCATGAGATAAAACACCTCCAGAACCAACTATTAAATCTAGAGTCATTAAGTTTACTATCGTGTTCCCTGAAGTTTGTTGATCAAAAGCAGTAGAAATATCCCTTGTTTGTTGAACTCCTTTTAAAGAAACAGCAAATTCTTTGTGCTGTACAAAGGCTAGTCTCAATGCCTCTTTTGCTATAGCTTGTTCTAACACTAATTCTTCCAGTAGAGCAGGTATGGTAGTTGGTCGAATCATCTTGTTTTTTATCATATTACGCAGCTCTGACTCGTCTATATCAAATGGTACCCAGCGTAGAATCATGGGTAATGTGGCAGAAGCTAACACATTGGAAATGCTATAACTCATGCCTAGATTCGCCGAGACTGTTCTATTGAAAACAAAATCTTCAGTAAAAACAGAGAAGATGTCAGTAGTTGCCCCACCGATATCTACCCCGACTACCTCTATATTACCAAGCTTTGCGATAGTTTGCATAATATTGCCCACGGCAGCTGGTGTCGGCATGATCGGTATGGTTTGCATTTTGTCATTAACGATAGTGCGTGTCCACTCCATCAGTTTGTTGTATCCGGGAGCTTGTTGCATGACATGTTCCATAAATATATCATGAATCTTATCTCGAGCTGGACCTAGATTTTCTTTTTCTAAGGTTGGCCTGAGATTTTCTGTCGTCATAAGACCTACTTTTTCTCCTAGTGTATTAACTATTTCTTCGGTTGCGTTTACATTTCCCGCATAAATAATTGGTAATTTATAGCTTGATCCTAAGCGTGGTTTTGGATCTGCTGCACCTATCAATTCAGCCATTTCAACTACATGTTTTGTGGTACCGCCATCTATCCCCCCTGCCATCAGGATCATGTCTGGACGCAATTCACGTATTCTTTCTATTTTTTCATGATTCATTCTTTTGTCATTGCTCGCGATCACATCCATCACTATTGCACCGGCACCCAGAGCTGCTCTTTCAGCACTTTCCCCTGTCATGCTAGCCACCACACCTGTTACCATCATTTGAAGTCCCCCCCCAGCACTACTGGTTGAAACATAAGCATCTACACCTATATCATTATTACGAGGGATGATGATTTCACTTTCATTCCCTTCACTGATAAACTTGATGTTGGGGTTGTTGTACTTTAGGCGAGCTAGTTCTTCAAGCTCTTGTACCGAATTAATGACACCTCTGGTGACATCATTCAATGGAGCCTCGACTGTCGTGGGAGCTTCTCCGCGAACTGTTTGACGGTATTCACCATCAACATATTCGATGAGTATAGCCTTCGTTGTCGTTGAACCACAATCTGTAGCAATTATTCTAGTCAGACGAGAACTATTCATTATTATCCTCCATTATTTTTATTTTTATTAAATATACTTTTTAGTTTTATATAAAAATTTGTCGATTTTATTCTATTAAAAAACTTTTGCCTTTTCAGAGCTTCTTTTTTCCTTTGCTCTTTGTTTAATTCTTCATCCAGCTCATCTATCCTTTGTATTAGAAGATTTATATTTTCTCGCTCTCCTAGCATAGCAGCAAATTCTTCAAATTCATCCCCTTTAAACAGCACATTTGCAAAAGGTGCTATAAAATACATTATTTGACTTCCTATAAAGTTTAAAGGTTTCATGGATTCCAAAAACAGCAAAGCAGGTGCTCCTAGTCTTCTACTAGCAAAAAACTTTGCGACTATTTCTATCAACTCTCTGGATCTTTCTTTCGATACTTCGACTATCATTCATACCTCATCGGGATTGCAGTGTGATTTTGCTATCAAACACTTGCTTTCGTTTTCTTTTCTTTGCACGAAAATGACTGCTACCTGTAGCCATCACAAAAATAAATGTTTCCTTTGCTCCATTTTCAATAAGAGTTTTACTCAAAGCATTTGCAGTAGCTCCGGTTGTAAATATATCATCAATCACTAAAATAGTTTTATCTTTAAATACAGTTTTATTCTTTATTTGGAAAGTCCCAATAGGGTTTGTGAGCCTTTCATTAAACGACAAAAATGCTTGCTTCGGCGAATTAACAGATTTTATTATTTCATTTGAATAATCAACTAAATTTAAGGACTTTGATATTATTTTTGCCATATAATGCACATGATCAAAAGATCTTTCATTGTATCTTTTTCTGTGCATAGGAACAGCTACTATTCCATCTACATTGACAAACATGGCATATTCTTTTAGCAAAATGTCTACTGCGATGTTGCTAAAAAACTTCCCTATTTCTTGTATAGAATTGTATTTATATATGTGCAACAACTGCCTTGCAATGTGTCCATATTTGTATATACTAGCTGCTTGTCTAAAATACCTTTGCCCTAGCTCCTCTTCCATATGAATAAAATCATTTTTACGCTCTAGATAAGAAAAACAATATGGACATAAACAGTCTTTCTGAACGGCTATTCTCCTATTACATGCATAACAAACAGCAGGGACAATGATGTTTAAAATGGAATGACAAAAGCGTCTGTATGATGACCTGTTTTTTGAGCTAAAGATATTATTAAATGCGATCATAAACCCACTTATGAATTGAACGAAAAACACCAGTGCCTCTATTTGATGGCAGTATGCTATCTGTGGATCGTTCAGGATGCGGCATCATTCCCAATATATTTCCTTTTTTGTTTACAATTCCTGCGATATTTGAAAGAGACCCGTTGGGGTTGCTATCATCGTTTATATTGCCATCTTTGTCACAATATCTAAAAACAATTTGGTTGTTTATCATCAGAGAGTTTAGTCCATCTTCATCAATAAAATATAATCCATCTTTATGAGCTATTGGGATGTCGACAATCTCGCCTTTTTCAAAATCACAGCTAAAAGCTGTTTCGTTATTTTCTACCTTTACATACTGATGGCGACAAATAAACTTCAATGCTTGATTTTTCAACAGAGCTCCGGGTAACAGCTTTGCTTCTGTCAAAATTTGAAACCCATTGCATATACCTATAACAAGTCCACCTTCATTTGCAAAGCGAACCAATTCTAGCATAATATTGGAAAGATTTGCCAGTGCTCCACACCTTAAATAGTCTCCATATGAAAATCCACCGGGAATGACCACTACGTCTGGTTTTTTTAAGGACTTTTCTTTGTGCCAAACAAATTCGCATTCAGCACCCATCAGCTTTGAAACCCATTGAATATCAAGATCGCAATTTGAGCCAGGGAAAGTAATAATGTTATATTTAATTTTTTTCATCTCCAGTTTATTTCACCTCGGCATTTGTAGTGGGGTAAAGCTCAAAAGTATAGTTTTCGATATTTGGGTTCACTAGTAAATTTTTGCTTATTTCAGAAAGTTGTTGCTTTACAATTTCATGATCAGTTTCATTGAATGTAAGCTCAAAAAATTTGTTTACTTTGGTGTCTATCACATTTAAATACCCCAATGAATTCAATGTGTTGCAAATAACTTTACTTTCAGGATCAAAAACACTGGGTTTAAAAGATACAAAAACTCTTGCCTTTATCATAGTTTATCAACCTTCCTTTTTCGTTTGTTGGGAACAAAGGGTATTATATTTTTTTTATATAGATGTTTTTCTTGATATTTGTATATACTCATCATTGTCTTGTTAAATATTCCATAAAAAATATAAAGCCAGACACATACAAAATACACCCATACAGTGTATCCGATGATTGCTACTGCTAGTATAGTCACAAAAATCAAGATAAGACTAATATATTTCTTTTTCTTTTGTTGCTTGTTTACTGCGATGTAAGGTATTTTTGAAACCATTAAATAGCTCATAGAAATAATTACCAAGAGCAATAAAAAGTGTAAAGATTCATTTATACTAGCGTATGAACTATGCTGACTCAATACCAGCATTTTGAACAGAATAAAAGAACAGATAGCGGCAGCTGCGGCAGGTATAGGCAATCCCATAAAGTCATTTTTATTTGTTATTGAAATATTTACGACATTAAATCTGGCTAGCCTAAAACCACCACAAAGCACATAAATCACAAAAACGATAAAGCCTAAAAAACCAAAATATTTTAAACTCATTTGCCACGCCAGAAAGCCTGGAACGATACCAAAAGCCACAAAGTCAGCGAGAGAATCTGCCTGTGCTCCTATTCTACTAGTGGCATTGAGCATCCGTGCCATCCTACCATCGAAGCCATCAAGTATTAAAGACAACGTCACTAGCCAAGCTGCTTGAATAAAATAACCATCGACTATTTGATTCAAAGCTATTAGAGCACATATGAGGCTCCCAGCTGTAAACAAGTTTGGTATGGCATATGCAATTTTTTTATTCATAACGGTGTCCTATAAAATAAAACCTTTTCATCTTAAATTATTCCAACTCTTTTAAATATAAAATCTACATTATTCATATATATACTATAATTGAATATTTCATCAATGTCTACATTGTCTAAAAATTTCATCAGGTTTTCATCACTTTTTATTAAATTTTTAAAAGACACCTTCTTTTCCCAACATACAAGGGCATGTTTTTGTACCAGATCATAGGCGGCTTCTCTCGAACAACCTTTTTCTGCGAGTTTTAACAATAATATTTGAGAAAAAACTAGCCCGTGAGTCATTTCAAGATTTCGTTTTATATTTTCTGGAAAAACTGTTAAGTTGTCTATCAAGATAGTCATTTTTTCGAGCATGTAATGTAATAGAATTGTTGAATCTGGTAATATTACACGCTCTACAGACGAGTGGCTGATATCTCTTTCATGCCATAATGCATTGTTTTCTAGAGCCGCTTGTAAATTGGCTCTTAGCAATCTTGCTAGTCCACTTATTTGTTCACAATTAATAGGGTTTTTCTTGTGTGGCATTGCAGATGAGCCTTTTTGACCTTTTGAAAAATTTTCCTCGGCCTCATGGACCTCTGTCCTTTGTAAATGCCTGATTTCTAAAGCTATTTTTTCAATAGTGCTGCCGATGAGAGCTATCGTACTGATATATTCTGCATGTATATCCCTCTGAATGATTTGAGTAGATATTTTAGAGGGATTTAAATCAAGGTATGCGCAAGCCAATTCTTCTATTTTGGGACTTAGATGGGCAAAATTTCCTACTGCACCTGAAATTTTGCCTACAGAAATAGTTTCTATAGATCTTTTTAGACGCACGATATTTCTCTGCATTTCATCATACCATAAAGCAAATTTTAACCCAAAGGATGTTGGCTCTGCATGAATGCCATGAGTTCTACCTATGCAAATGGTATTTTTGTGTTCTAAAGCTCGCTTTCTGAGTGCTACGCACAAAGAACTCATCTTTTGAAAAAGCAAATCACCTGCTTGCTTGCACAGTAAAGCTGTAGCTGTATCCAGCATATCAGAAGATGTCATGCCATAATGTATCCATCTAGCTGGTTTACCAATATACTCTGCGACATTAGTCAAAAAAGCGATCACGTCATGTTTGGTCACTTTCTCTATTTCATCTATTTTATTGGTATCAAAATCAGCTTTTTCTAGTATAATTTGAAGGTCATCGTTTGGTATTATTCCCAGTTTGTTTAAAGCTTTACAAACCGCTATTTCCACATAAAGCCAAGTTTGATATTTGTTTTGAGAAGTCCAAATCTTCTCCATTTCAGGAAGACTATATCTAGCTAGCATTATACACCCCTACGCTATCATATTAATGAGTTAACGATTATATTTTCATGGTCTATTTTGTCAACATAAATAACAAAATTTCTAGTAATCGGTGTCAGAATAGTTATTTCATGTAAATTATTATGTCTATCATAATTAAAATTTATCCTGATATTCTGGTGTTTATTATTTATTTCACTCAGCCTCATTTCAGGAGTGAATATGATTTCAAATCCCTCAAACTCACATTTTAAAGTTTGGACTATTACGTCTTTTTGTTCATAAATATCCTGAAATATTTTTTCTGAAAAAAAGCTCATCAATTTGCCATGAGGAGAATCAAGTGTATAGGTTTCAATAGATGAGCTGCCGGGCATGCGAGCTTGGACTCCTGATTCGTCAGCATAAAATGATGTCAATACACCACCACCTAAACCTAATATACCCTGGTTTAATATATCAAAACGAAACTTTTCAGTTGTTTTTGCGATGATAGCATCACCTCTAAAGGAAAAAGCCTGATACTGTAGTTCTACGAGACCTGTGATTTTAAAAGTGTGCCATCGCAATAATTCACTTTCTAACAGAGATTCTTTAGATTGATCTAAAACTGGATATTGGACAACAGCACAAGAAGCAAAACAGACTAGCAAAAAAAATAAAAATATGATTCTAAATGATCTTATCATACACGCATCCTTACGAAAAAATTTACTGGCACAATATTTAAAACAATATGAATTTGTCAATATATTTTATTTCTAAACTGGTATTATTTTGAAAACTACAATTCTCTATTTTCAGAGCAGGAGTATTGGCTTTGACTACTCCATGGGAGCTGAAACATCCTATAAATGAGCTATTCGAGATCAATACTTCATCATCAAAATCGTTAAGGTTTTCCGATTACTGTATGCTTCGTCCAAAAATCAAATCCATCTGTGTGGGGCAAGATATTTGTTTCATCGCCATATTTACCTATTGAATCTTCAGAAACACGTAATGCAATTACGTTTGCTAGATCAGGACTGACCCCTGACTCTTTATCACCATATATTATGCCACCCAGCATTGTGAAAATGCTTTTTTGCCTCACTTCAACACCCAAACGCAGGTTTCCTGAAATTTCGCCTCCGTTCATATTAAATGTACCATTCGACAAAATCACTCCCATAGTAACCGAGTTAACTGAGGTTCCTGAAATCGTGCCATCTGACATTACGAAACCACCCTGATCAACATAAACACCTGTACTTTCAATACCATCTGCCGCATGAGGAAAAATAGTTCCACCATTCATAACAAAAGAGCCTTCTTCACTGATATAAATACTTTCACAAAAAAAACTACTTGTAATATTGTTTATAATTGTTCCGCCATTCATAATAAAGATACTATTAGGAGCGACATATACCCCTCCACCCTTTGGAGGTGTATGCCAGGGACGATATGCGACATTATCAGAAATCGTCCCGCCTTCCATTATAAAAGTGCCATATGAACCCACAAGCACACCAGCACCTGAATCATTATCAGTATTTCCAGAAATCGTTCCACCTTCCATTATAAAAGTACCATATTGACCAATTCTGAGACCTCTCACTTTTCCATTTTTGATAGAAGAATTTCCCTGCATAATCAAATAGGACTCTGTACCTTCAACAGTCACTAATGTACTTCCATTATTATGATTCCCATCAAATTTTATGTCATTTAAGATTACTTTTTGGTATGCCCCAACTGAGATGGATCGACTATACCCATCATCCAAAGGTGTAAACAATGTGTAGTCTCCATTTATTGTCACCATGATCCTGTGTGTGTCCCCAAAAGTAGGTCTCATTGTCTCCCACACAGCAAAATCACTCTCCACGTTTATTTCATAGATTTTATCATCACCATTTTTTCTTATAAAATCAATTGTCTTTTCCCACTCATCAGTACTACCTACTGTGAAGACAAAGGTTTCAGGCTCACCAGAGACGGTCACCTCGCATGTGGCGGTAAACTCGCCATCTTCAGTGGTGACAGTGATGATAGCCTCACCCTCCATTATCGCTGTGACTACGCCATCCTCGGATACTATGGCGACATCCTCATCACTACTGCTCCAGATGACATTTTGGTTTGTAGCATCTTCGGGCTCTATCGTGACTATCAGGGTTTCGGAGGTGCCAGCCTCCAGAGCGAGAGAGGTCTGATCGAGTGAAACACCAGTCACTGGGATAGGATCGGTGACGACACGCACATTGCAGTGTGCGGCGTTCCTATTATCAACAGTAGAAACAGTGATGATAGCCTCGCCTCCAGCGATAGTGGTGACGACTCCGTCAGAGTCGATATCTACTATTTCTGTATCGCTACTGCTCCATTTGACTTCAGGGTTTGTAGC
>Ga0099364_10002004_pt1 | contig 32784 bp, 24 predicted proteins | sample TergutTh196P3_FD_73070 | JGI IMG/M metagenome (GOLD analysis project Ga0099364, IMG submission 73070) | Microcerotermes parvus P3 segment gut microbial communities from Pointe-Noire, Republic of the Congo - Th196 P3 | ecosystem: Host-associated > Arthropoda: Insects > Digestive system > Gut ... | reverse complement strand
GAATCCTCCTCTATCGTTGTCGATATATCTATCCCAACTCTTTGCGTACCTTCGTCGGGAGTAGGTTATCGCTGCGGGGGACACGCTGACCGTCTTTGCAATGGTGCTGGGATTTTCTCCCATCGCAAGCAAGCGGATAATCTTTTTGTCCCGTTGCGTTTGCTGTTGATACCAATTCTCAAAGTCGAGTTTGAACTCTACCGAATGGGCGACATCTTGACGACCGAACAGGAAACAGAGAGTATCCCCTGTGCATACATCAGTCCGACCGAGTACCTTTGTTCCTTCCGAAAGAACGTCAGTCGAATTGTAACCAATGAACCTCCTCCCCTCCTTGTACCTTCCGATTGCGAACCTTGTAATCGGGGTGTAGAAAACCTCTTTGCCCCGCTTTACCAGTGAGAGGTACATTTCGTAGGCAAGAGCCGTCAACTCTTGCAAGACATCATCGTAGTCATCCCCTTTCAGGCGTAGTACCCGTTTGGCGAAGTACCGGAAGTGAGGAGTCATCTTGCCGAGCAATACCTCAAAGGACGGGACAGTGGACGGAGCGGTAATAACAGTGTGCATTTTCATAATGCGTTTCCTTTCTTACTGCGTACTTTTTTCGCAGTAAATTGCGTCATGCCGCTTGCAAGATTTATCTGATAGGATAGAATCAAGATAGCAACTAGACTAGGTAATGTAGTCGGGTTGTCAGTCCTGATAATCTGTTGGTAGCAGTTTATCGGGACGTTTTTTATATCGACACCATGCCGATACACCCTATAATCATAGAGTTTTTCTCTTTTTGATTATGCAGTATAGTATAGCATAATCTTGTTTTTTTGCAATACCCCCTCTTTTAATAATTGTATGCAAACGCTAGAAATATAGGGGTTTCCTGTACAAGGAGGGGGGTTTTTATAAATGGCTTTGATTTTTTATATAAAAATTTTTGGCGGGGTACTTGAGACGCAATAGGAACTCTCTTACGAATCAATAACCCAAAGCCGGGAACTTGATTTAATGGGACTGTGCGGTAAAATATCGTTGCCTGTATGGTTAAACGCTGGATTTTTGAACGCAATGATCAAAATTAAAAACCCTGATTGGAAAGAAATTATTACCGTCAATCCCGAACAGTGCGGTGGTCGTCCGTGTATCCGGGGAATGCGTATCCGTATTACCGATGTATTAGACCTCTTGGCGGTTGGGCTTACACCGGAGCAAGTCGTCGATGAATTGCCTGATTTAACAACAGAGGACATTGCCGCTTGTTTAATGTACACGGCAAAGCGTATGCACAACCCTATACTGGTTTGCTCATGAAAACATTTTGGCTCAATGCACATTTATCCCCGAAGTTAGCCGGTTGGATTTCCAAAGAATTTAACGTGAACTGCGTTGCCGTGAGAGACATTGGCTTGCGGGATGCGTCCGATATTGACATTTTCAACGAAGCCAAACGTCAGAGTGCCGTAATCATGACGAAAGACAGCGACTTTGTTGACCTTGTTCTTCGTTATGGTAGTCCACCGCAAATCGTGTTGTTCACAATGGGAAACACCTCGAATTCTGAATTGCGGGAGATATTGGCAAAGTCCTTTTCCGATGTTTTGGCACTTTTGGACTCCGGGGAGGATATTGTCGAGTTGTCCTCCCTTTGATCCGCTCTGTAAATATAGGAATAGTCTTGACCTATTCCAAAGTTGATGTATAAACGGGATTGACAAGACCGATATTGACGCAGACAAGACGACAAGACAGTGGCGGACGCAAAGATGGGATGGGATCCCAAACAGAAACGTTGGCGAGCAATGTACAAAAGAGTACCGTTGCAGATTAGAGCGTCCAAACTCGGTGGAACGAATTACGCAGATACAGTAGTAGCGGCTAATCAGTGGTTAGAGAAGGAAAAATCCAAAATTGATCAGGAATTGGCACTTGAAAATCCCCGTCCTAATCAGATTGCATACATTGCGGAGTTGCAAAGTATCCAATCGGATATTAAAACTCTGTCGGCACTGGTACGAAATCCCGCCCATTCAAGTCTTATACCGGTACTCGATGTCCTGAAACATAAGGAGTCGGGTATCAAACGGGTATTACAGCAGGAAATCCTGCCCCCGCTCGATGATACACTACGCAATCCCCGGCATATTTCCCCCGAACGTCTGGAAGAAGAGGCGATCCAAGATGCCAAACAAGAATTGCGTAATGAGGTTGCGGTACTCCATTCACATGAATCCCGAATGATAAGGGAGATCGATGGAAAGGAATACATCGTTACGAAGGTAAGGCTGCCCAAAGTAACTGTGAATGGCATTGTCTATAGTGAGCCACAGGAAAGAATGACCGATGTAGAGGAACTCATCGACAAAAGATTAACAAAGATTGTCAAAGCAAAAGACAAGGCACTTGCCGATAAAAAACGGAAAGTGGGTGTAGTCGGCAGTGAACGTGAATTGGGAAAACTCGACCAGATGTTGGACGAGCATGGGGTTGCTGTTCCCGAATCACTGTTACTGGACTATCACATTGACCGATTTCTTGATACCCAGAGACGGAGATGTGCTGAAAGGAAAATATCTGCTGGTCGATTGGGCAAGATCAATAGCACGATTGAAACCTACCGTAAGTGGTCGTCGATTGTTCGAGTTGATAAGATTGGTACGAAAGACCACATCGACGGCTATTATGATTTTCTCTCCCAAAGGGTGGTTGCTGGCAAAATTAAGGGGAAATACGCCAATAATTTGTTTGCCGATTTTCGGATGATGATAGATTGGCTCTTCAAGGAAGAGGTATTGAAAACATACCCGGTCTGTTTGCAACGAAAAGGGGATGATTACAGGTTCCATGTGGTACGTCAAAAACCAAAGGGTGTCGATTTGCAATGGGTACATAAAATACTCGCCACTGCCGAACCACGTATGAGACTCTGTATCCTGCTTACTTTGAATTGTGGTTTTGGTGCATCGGAAATTGGACAACTTACGAAAGAGGAATACGATCCGGCAACGGGTAGGATTACACACAAACGCTGTAAGACGCAAAAATACGCCAATGCCCCTACGGTCTGCTATAGACTGTGGGATGAAACGAAGGCACTGTTGGATCAGGAAATCGCCAACAACAAAAAGAAATATCCAAAGGCGAAGTACCTGCTGGTAAATAACAACGGCAATCCTCTATGGAATGAATACGTTGGCGATGATGGTAAGACTCACAAGAGCGATAATATCACTTGTGCCTTCAAACGGCTGGTGATTAAACTACAAGCATCCGATCCAGAGTTCCCGTCGATTGCCTATTATCAGTTCCGAAAAACATCTGCAACATTGATATTTAACGAGCCGGAATATATGGGTCTTGATTGGCTATGGTTAGGACATGCACCGAAAACAACTGCTGGACAGCATTACACTGCTCCCACACCTACAATTTTAGATAAATGCCTTGCACGGCTTCACGATATAATTTTTGATCCGGTATCCTTATCGGAGCCCATAGACGTTAAAACAGACAAGGTTTAGGCAAATGTTAGGCAAAATCTAGGGTATAGACAAGGGTTTAGTGAATTTTTGTGTCGCCGTAAATCCTTATGTGCCTAAAAGTTACGGAAATAAAAATTTTTAGTTAGATGTTCGGGACGCAGAGGTCGCACGTTCAAATCGTGTCGCCCCGATTAGGGTTAAACCCCTATAAAACAAGGTGTTTCCGGCACTTTGAAATTTCAGTTGTATGGGTTATTGGAACTTGTAAAACATCGTAATTACGATGTTTTAGAAAGGGAAGGTACACTCATGACGAAGAAATTGCCTAAACAATGCCGAGATAGAAATCAGTCCTACTCTTGGCACAACGGCAAGCGAATCTATCACGGAATCTGGAAATCGCCCGAAGCCGATACCGCCTACCGACGATTCGTCGCCGAACTACTGGAAAGTCTTACCGGTGTTTTGCGGCACCGTACAGGCGACGTGCAGGTCGCAGAACTCGCCGCCGACTTTTTAGATCACCACACCACTCGGCTAGACGAAAGCCACGTCCGACATTTTAGACTCGCCATCGGCTACCTTGTCGAGATTTGCGGCGACCTTGCCGTCAACAGTTTTTCCCCGAAAAAACTGAAGATAGTCCGTAGTCAGATGGTCAAGAAAGGGACACTCTGCCGGAAGCAAATCAACGACTATACCGGACGACTTGTCCGTATTTTCCGATGGGGAGTCGAAGAGAAACAGGTAGAGACCACAACGTGGCAAGCCTTGACTGCCGTGAAATCGCTCCCGCCCGGCGAACCCGGCACCTTCGATAACGAAATTGTCAGAGGCGTACCCCGTGATGTGGTTGGAGAGCGACATTGCCTATATCTTGTGAAACTCAAAGACAAGGATGGCAAGCCTATCCTGTTCAAGAAGGAATTACGATTGCGGAAATACTACACAGTGGGTCGATGGTGGACGCATATAGCACCCGCCGTGATTAAATGTTACGCACAAACATAGCGATAAATGGTAGTGCCATCAATGCCATCACCAGCCCAATTACAACACCTATCGCCTCCTCTTTGGACAACTTAAAATTATCTTCTCCGAACTGTCGCATATCCGCTCCAATGAAACCGACATCATACCCGCCCTCTCGAAGGCGGCGAGTAGCAATGGTGGACAGGTAAATCATGGGAATTACTATGCCAAATAAAATTATGCAAGCAGCAAGAATGATATTATTTCCATATCCAAGTGCCCTTATCAAACGGAATGAACAAATGAGATTAAACACTCCTATACAAAATGATGTACCAAAAAATGTCAAGAACGAAATTATGCTCACGTTATCAACATTGGGAGGTATCCAAGGTATCATTAAAAGTATCATTAAGAGTATCAATAGTGTAAAGACTATGGGGCAGATACACAATGCCCAAAATGATTGCCAGAATAATCGTTGTGCCACAGCAATTCGTCTGTAATCGTAACTATCGTCCTCTGTATCTACCATCGGAACATTAGAAGGCATTGGTACAGCAACGGGATCGGTAAAAGCACTAGGAGCCTGTGGTGTAGGAAATAGCCCTTTGATTTGCCGTGCATATCCTTTGTGTCCATTATCGGTTTCCAGCAAAGTATCGGGCGTAATGATACCCTGTGCTATCAGTTCTTTCAGTTGTGAATGACTGACGGCACTTTGCTTTTGTCCGTTTGCATCTGTGTAATAAAAGTTCGGCATTGTGTTTAGGTAGGATTGGTATGTAAGGGAAATATGGTTTGATGATTTCGGTTTGCGGATCATGACAGCCACTATTATCAACAGAAACAGTCCTTTGATTCCAAGTCTTCCTCTGTATCCACCATCGGCACATTAGTAGGTTTTCTACAGTAAGGCTTATTCTGTGGAAGAATCCAACCAACTACCGTCAGAACGAATCCGAATAGTAACAGAAAACCGCCTAGTCCACGTAACAGTAGAATCAAACCATGCGAATGGGCAGAATTTCGGATTCTCATTTCTGCTTGCATCACTTCACTGTTAACCTCTTGCAGCACTCTTACACGCTCTGTTGCGGTGTAGATTCCCTGTTGCACCTGCCACCTAACGTGCTCCCGCTCCCTTTCTGAAAGACGAAGGTCTTCAATCAGGAAACGATTATGTCTTTCCATGCTATTGCCAACGAGAGACAATATAATTCCGATAGCAATGAATAACCCGCCAATGGCAGAGCATTTTTGTTTTGGAGTCTGTCTTCCGATGCCTAACTGATTATTTGCTGTCATCGTATTGAGTTGTTTTTCACAGTGTTAACTTCCATTGAGGCAACGCACAGTGCTTGCCTCTGTATCTCTTACACAATGCCAACATGTGTAGCACAACGAAAGGGCTACTACTACACGACAGAGTATCATCGGAGCGGATTAACCCTGCCGTGTTTGTGAGTTAGTCATTGCCCCTGTGTTACTGTGTGGGTGGCAGTATAGGGAGCCTACGAATTTCACATCTCCCGATTCTATTGCCTTCGGTCAGGAATTCAAAAGTCTCGTTGTCCTCTGGGTCCGTGTGCCACCCCGTTGTAGGCGGTGGTGTGCCTAGAAACTTTTCAATACCACGTCGTGCTTCTTTTCTTGCATCATCTATCAGAACATACAAGTTGTCGCTGATTTTGCAAGAATCAATCTTGTCTGCGTCGGATGCTCTTATGCCATAGACGATTATGTACGCTTTGTCTGACATTTCCATTTCTCCTTTTGTTAGGCGTTTTGTCAATGCACGGACTTGGAACCGTCATACCTACACCGTGTAGATATGGTGCATTACAGGGACTTACTAATCCCTGTCCTCTGCTAAAAGCCTCTTTTCTCCTTGCTAATTACTACGCCCCGGTCGATGATTATTACAATGCTCAAGAACGGAGTCTCACCCATCGAACTCCAAGAATATCTTTGGGACAAGGGGTTATTACTAATAGTATTGGGAATACCGTAGGATTTACGAACATTATCTCCCAGACTTCTTTCTAAAAAAGCAACAGCCTCATTTCTGCTCATTCCTACTCTTATCATGTCGAATACTCGACTCCATTCCGCTTGTCGTTGTGCTTGCTCTCTCCGTCGCTCTTCCCTTTCTTGTTGCTCAATTCTTTCTCTTTCCTGTCGTCTTTCTCGGTTAATTCTTTCTTGTTCCAATCGATTTTCCAATGCAATTCTCTCTCGTTCCTGCCGTTCCTGCTGTGCCTTCAAATCTGCTTCTGCAATTCTTGCATCTGCCTCCATTTTTGCTCTGACAGCAGGTAAGGCATCAGATGGCACCGTTCCTCGACCATTACAGTAACCACACAATAGAGTACCTGTACCAGAGCAAGGATTGCAAGCCAACCTACCGGCGGTATCTTTCCTAGCACATATCAGACATGTTCCGTATCGTCCTATACCATGACAATTCGGACATGCTTGATCAGTGGTTACGTTAACGGATGTTTTTCCAACTTTCCCATCGCAACCAACCAAGCAAACGATTGTTCCAGCCAACAGGAAAAGGGAAACGGTCAGAGCAATGGTCTTTTTCATGATATTACCTCCAAAGGTTAAGGGTACGGCACATGCCCTCTCCCCAGAGTTACAGCAACTCACGGCAAAAAAGAAAGGGTGCCAGCATTTGTCGCTGCAACCCGGTATCCTAGCAAGAACCGTTACCACACAACACGCCTAACACCCCGTATCGCTACGGGACGAAAGAAATGCGTGATAACGGAGTCAAGACTATACTGTCGCCGGATAATTTATGCTCCGACGACCTTGAATAATCTTATGCCTTCAAATGAATCTGCTAGGATTTTGGTTGCAGACAATGACTTTTTCGTCTAAAACTAATTGTTCAAAGTTCAGTTATTTCGATAATTTCTCCGGGTAAAATAGGGAGGATTACAAAACTTGCCCCACTAGTGTAACCAATCCGTGTCCCATTGCAAGCCCCCCATTAGCCCAGAGATTTTTGAACTTCCGACCTCGAACCTATCGGCATGTTGTGTGGATTATTTCATAAGCGGTCTCCTTTCGGTTAAACTATTTGCCCATCACTATTATTTACCACTATTACTTACCACGAAGTCAACCGACTTTTAAGAAGTTTTTCCAAAATCGTATCTTCGTCCGCACCCTCAACGTCGGCAAGACGAGGCTGTTGAATTGAATGGGGGACAAAGCGGTAGAGTTACAGCCCCGGCGTGAAAATTTTACACAAAACAAACAGAACCCGTGGCGTAAGCCAGGAAATAAGTGAACGATTCCCTGGCTTACGCCACGGGCTCTGTAAACATTTTCCCGCCAGTACAGTAATAAGACTGTTAATGAGCCGGAATATATGGGTCTTGATTGGCTATGGTTAGGACATGCACCGAAAACAACTGCTGGACAACATTATACCAGTCCCACACCTACAATTTTAGATAAATGTCTTGCACGGCTTCACGATATAATTTTTGATTCATTTTATATTTCGCACAAAGGCACAAAGGACACAAAGGAATTGACGGCAGTTTAGACTCCTTTGTGCTCTTTGTGCCTTTGTGCGAGGCAAAATTGAAAAACAAATCATCAATGCCGTTTAAGGCGGAAGGGACTACGTTTTTCTGACTACGATTGCCTTGCTGTTAGCAGGATGTAACAGCCCGGTATGTTAGCACTACCAATGCCCCAGCGCGTAGAGAATCACATTCGAAGCGAGTTTCAATGCCGAGCCTTGTGTGTAGCCTTGACATTCTAACGAATTGGTTTTTTCCAAAGCACAACTCACATCACGCGGTGAAAAGACGATCACCCAGCGGTCGATTCCCGGCAGGCGGATGCCGAAAAGTTCCGGTTGAATGCGCCGGGTTTGTGCCCTTGTTCCTTGCTGTCCCGGTGCCCGTTCGATTTGCCGTACTTCTAACGTGTCGATTGGGAAACCGCCGTAATCGTCCGAAAAGATCGGGTCACTCGCCGGTATTCTTTCCCACTGGGCGTTGGGAAATACCCGTTGCATTTCCGCTTGGAATGATGCCGCGAAGGGGTCAGCCGAGCATATTGCATTGGCAAAGAGGAAACCGCCCCGTTCTAAATGAATCCGCAATCTTCGCCGCTGCCCCTCGTCAGAAATCTGGAATGTTCCCCGACCGTGTGTGAAGAGAATCGGGTATTCCGCAAGCGACTCATCAGTCAATGTTACTGAACTTGTCTGATGTTCAATCCGCACGTTACATTCTTTTTCCAAATAGGAGAGCAGGTTCAGCGGGGCATGCGGAGCAGGATTGGTCGCCCCATGATCCAAATAGGGCAGGAAAATTTTCCCCCGTCTGTCCGACTCGGTTTGTGTCCGCACGACCTGTTCCAGGATTTCGTCTTTGCCTTTGAGTTCCCGGCTCGTTGCGTACGCCAAGATGTTTAAGCCGATGCCCAAGCCGTTGTCTATCTTCCGCTGCACCACAGCAGAGTATCTCGTCCCGTCCCGGTTAAAGTGCCGATAGACTTCCCAAAGGCAAGAGAGGGACGGTTCCCCCTCCACTGCCGGAACGTAGACCACACTGGTTCGGCAACCGTAGTGAATCCCTTCCAGCGGACGGAGGTGGTCGGGGTCGATGGGCACTTCAGCCGACCAAATCGGATGTGCCCGGTCCAGGAGCGTCAGTTCGTAACCCGGTTCAGGGAAGACTTTCTGCATTAATGCCCGAAAAGCGGAGTCGAAAGAAGCCCCGCCCGGCTGTGCTTCGGCAAGGATAAATCCACCGTGGTCGAGGTAGTCCCGAAGTTTTCGGGCAAGTGCTTCCATCTCGTGGGGCGGGAGTGCCCAATTCCTTGCCGAAAAGGAGATAACGGGGGACTGCAACAGGTGATCCGCCGTTGCGTGTTGAATGTCGATGATTTGCCATGTCAGTTCAGAGGGCCAAAGCGGACGTGATTCTACGAAGAGTGTGAGATTATTCACATCATTGGGATGGACATTCCACGCACCATCACTGCCGAATTGGATTTTCGACATCAAGACCGGCCGCCGCCCTTTGGAAAGGAAGAGCAAGGCGAAGGCGGTGTCAGAAATGACAAGACCGCCCGGACTCCAATGACCGGCACCAAGAGGATTTTGGAGTGCCAAGATTTGTTCTGTACCGGCACGATACCAATCGTGCTGACCGATAAAACGCTGATTCGTCATGCGTCCCACCCGTTCCACGGCGTAGAGATAGTAGAGCAAATAACTCCCTAAATTGGGATTGGAGCGGACGCTAAACCTTCGCGTCAGCCAATCAACCCCGCGTTCAATTTGTTGCGAGGAAGCCGTATTCGGTCTCTGGAAACACCGGATGTCGTCCCCCACAACGGTTGCTCCGCCCCTTTCCATCACGCCTGCCGAGATGATAAGACTGGCAATCCCTGCGGTGGTCATACTGCCGGTGGAACCGTCGCTTCCGCCGTCATTTCTCGGTCTGTACCCCCAGCCGCCGTCTTGATTTTGAGTTTGCGACCAGTACCGCAAGGCTCTTCTCCAAGTTTCATCGCTGACCTTGACCCCGACTCGTTCCGCCTCATAGAGAGCGAGGATGGCAAATTGTGAACAGGACAAATCGCTATCCCCCGTCGGCTGATAACGCCAACCGCCGCTGTGTTCGTTTCGGGTACTTTGTTGTCTTTCGATAAGGGCGACGTTTTGGCGAATCAGAGCAAGGTCGCGCTCCGGGTCAACGACACAAAACGCTATCGTTTGGAGAGCGAGAGAGTAAATACGTCCCGATTGTTCGCCCGGAAACGCGCGCAGATACCGCATCGCATTGACAATACTTGGATCATTCGGCGAAACACCGCAACTTCTCATGGCAATGACGACAATAGCAGTGGAACCGCAACGTTCATTTCCGCCTTCCACGACCCAACTTCCGTCGGCATTTTGTCGCCGTTTGAGATATTCGATTCCCCGGTCGATTGCCTGTTTGACCGCAACGGGATCAATGTCCTGTGCTTGTACCGAAGTTACGGCAAGGGTGAGGACACACACGAAGCAAAGAAGGTAATGTTTGGACATCGGCACACCTGCTCATCGTTTGGTAACCCGAATCTATCGGTGGTATTGTACCATAAATGGTATGAAAATGTCCCTTTGTGTCCTTTGCGGTAAAATTTTCTCACCGCAAAGACGCAAGGAAATACAAGGTTGCGCAAAGGACAATTTATGTCGTTTGCTGTCTCATTTGTTCCCGTTTGGGATATATGTTCGTGTTGCGTGCCGTTTGCGGGTTTTATCTCAACCAGTCAAATTTCCGCACATCACCGTTCTGGGGATGGTCGGCAATGGTATGCAGTGTCAACTGGATGCTGCCACTCGATAATTCGACATCGCTCCAGCCGAGCGGCTGCCTGCCCGATTGGAATTCCCAGCCCAATGCAGGCAAGTTAATCAGATGGACATTGTCGCGAACCCTGTGCTGATAAACATGAGTATGCCCATAAATATATGCCTTGACCTGTTCAGCGGCTCGGACAATCGACCACAGTTCCTCTCTGTCCATCAGTGTTCCCGCCCCGTTATCGAGATTGTGATGGGCAAAGAGTAACGCGGGCTTGTTTCTCCGGGCATTGAGTTCATTCCGCAGCCAACGGAGTTGTTGCCAACCGAGAAAGCCGGATGTTATATCGGTCTCGTAGAGTGAGTCCAAAAGGAAAAGGTTCACATTCGGCGTTTCGATGACCGAAACGTGTTTATTCACCACCGGCAGTTCTTCTTTTTTCAGGTCGGGAAAAGCGGCGTAGAAATTATCGAAATGGTCGTGATTGCCAAAAACGAGATGGACGGGTATTCCATGTTCGGTAAGGGGTACTGCTTGGGCAGCAACTTGCCGGCAGTCTTCCGGTGTTCCGACCAAGAAGGCAATGTCGCCGGTGATGATAACCCCTTGCGGTTTGTGTTCCAGTTTAAGAACCGCGTCCCGGACTTTCGCAAAGTTCCTGACGGGATTAGAGTCATGGCGTTCATCACTGGGATCGCCGGGTATGTGGGTATCGGAAAGAAAGACCCATCGGTCCCGACCAGCATTTTGTGCGAGGGTGTTTGTCGAGGCGGCTAAGAATGTAGCGGCGAGGGTTCCGCCCAATACACTGCGGCAAAATTCCCGGCGGTTCAATGGTTGTAAAGTCAGCGGCATTGTTTTTTCTTTATAGGGTTTGGTGCAACCGCAAAATATGTGCGATTGCTCAGGCGGTATCAACAGAATTGTGCCGGATTGGGAGGTTTTTGTCAAGAGCACACCTCATATCTTTGCGAACTTTGCGGTTAAAAAAAGAATTTAACCGCAAAGACGCAAAGAAGCGCAAGGTTCGCAAAGGACATTTTCATGCCGTTTACGGTGTCCGATCACCGAAACGAAAGTAATCGAAGTCCACGTATCCTCCTTCGCTTGTCTTGGCGAAGTTATAAAGACCGAACCGATAGCCCATAAAATGATTGGCGGTACTGTACGTCATATGAAGGGTGCCGCCGAGTTTTTCCCACTTTTCGCCATCGTAACTATAAAAAAAGTTGCCCGGATTGACTGCACCAAGATCAGCAACAGAAAAATCCCCTTCCGCTTTCAGGTATATCTTGTTTCCTGTCAGCGGAATACGAGCGTCTTCCTTGCCGGCATTTGTTGCATGACCCGTCCGCCAACCGTTACTGAGAGTGGTAACAAGGAACTTGTTGCCGTCTTCCATTTTCACGCCAATCGAACCATACTTCGCGGCAAAAAGGGTAAGCCCCGCCTCGTCGCCGTCCTTCATGTGAGAAACATCAAGAGCCGTAACCGCAGAACTATATGGTCCCACCACCCGTTGTGTCAATGTGTTGCGGGCATTTAATAAATGTCTCTCCTCAACCGCACTGTTTAAGATCGCTTTGAGCCGCAACCAGCCCGGTCGGTCTGTCAAAGACCAATAACGGTTGTCGGGATTGTGATTCCATTGCCACGCTAAATGCAGGTTGGAGCCGTTGTCGTCATATTCGCCTTCTCTGAAACTCACACGGGCAGGAAGAGGCGAATGAAGATATGCTGGTCTGACCGTACCGTTGTCAAACTCGTCGGAAGTTACGATGCTTTTAATTTCTTTCCCCGGAATAGGCTTGTTGCCGCCTCTCGACAAATTCGTGTAGGAGCCTGTCCCGTCTTCGTTTTGACCAAACATGGGAAAACCATCTGTCCATGTGATCGGCACGAGCCAGGGAACACGTCCCACCGGTCCGCTGTCCCGGAAGACGAATCCCCACCAATTTCCTTTTCCGTCGTCCACGATGGAACCCTGAGCGGGACCGTCGCCGCCTCTAGTTCCGGTGCTGCTGCCGTCGTGCCGAATTCCTTCCATCGCCACGACTTTGGATTCCCACGGACCGTTCAAACTTTGGGCACGATGGCATACGACCGAGCGGGGCTTGCCCGAAGGCCATGTGATGGCGAAGATGTAGTAGGTGCCGTCAATCTTTTCGATGTGTGCGCCTTCCGCAAGTCCTCCGCGTGGTGTTTCCCCCGTGAGGGGATCGGGAGCGTGCATGCTGGGCAGGATTATCCGACGCTGCGCACCGGGCATCACATCTGTGACTTCTTTGTTCAATTCAATGATGTTCAGCGCACCGACCCCCCAAACAAGCCAGTTTCTGCCGTCATCGTCAAGGAGCAGACCGCAATCGTGGTATCTTGTATTGTGTTCATAGCGAGTCCATGGCTTTTTTTCGGGATCATCGTTATGAAAAAAGTAGGTCTTGTTCGATGTGGGAGAAGGAACCACTAAATAAAATGTACCGTCTTTGTGACGCAGCGAACTCGCCCAAGTGCCGTGAGAATACATGTGATGGTTTCCAAGCAGTTTATTGTTGTCTGTGTCTTCCATGACGAAGTAGCAATAACTGACGGTTTCCCAGTTGACCAGATCATCCGATTTCATAATCGGCACGCCGGGGGACATGTGCATCGTGGTACTGGACATCCAGTAGGTGTCTCCCACCCGGATAATGCTCAAGTCCGGGACATCCGCAACGATAAAAGGATTGGTGTACGTGCCGTCGCCTCTGTCGGATGAACCGATGGGGGCGGCAAAATTAAACAGCACTCTATATGTCTTCGCCACGCCCTTGTAATCGAACTGCACGACTGCTGTTCCTGTTCGCGACTCCGCTTGCGTAATTTGTACTTTCACATCAGGATTTTCCGCCGATGCGGCGACAACCGGTACACCAGCAGCACTTGCCGGAAGCGTAACAGTGGTCTCGTAAAGATCATAGCCGACAATACCATTGACATAAGTGGAGCGAACCGGCGTAACCGGTAACTCTATCGCCTCGCCATTGACCGAAATGCTCACCGCCGGCGCAATGGGACGAACAATCGGCTTGGTATCCGAACTGAATCCCAGTCCGATTAAATCGAAAAGAGTCCCCTGACCGCCTTCCGCCGTAAGGAAGAGCGCATGCTTTTTCTCCAACGGGTCAACGAATTCCGAAACGTCGACAGTAAATTGTGCCGCTTCCTGTGCGGAATTCGCCGGAACATTGATTTCGCCGATTTTCGTGCCCTTCCACGTATCGTTGTCCCAGGGACCATCGAGCCAAACGTTGACCGTGAACGCACCCCTCGTCCTCGGCGTAAGCCATACGTTAAACTTCGTGTTGTTGCCCGGCTTCGTTCCTTCAAAAGGGTTCAATCCCTTTTTCGCTTCTGCAAGTCCGCCGAAACCGAAATACTTGTATCCGATTCGATGTCCATTCGCCACATTCGTAATCGGCATGTGGTTGTCCCAAATGTCCCAAGAATCCTGCTGAGTTTCAGGGTTGGAAAGATAACAAGCGTATCCTGCCGAGTAATACTTGTAGGGATCAAGTCCGTAGAAGTGGAAACCTTCCGACGTAACTTCAGCACCGGTGTATTCTCTTCCTTGGCTGTCTTTCACTGTCCAGATGCCGTCTTCCGCATACGGATGATACGCACGAATCGTTACTCTTCCCCCTTCCGCGACTGATTTTTCGTCCCAATCAATTTTGACCGGTGCGACCATCGGTTGCCGGGCGTTGCCGAATCCTCGCGGCGGTCGATGATAGAAGACATACCACTGGTTGTTGATTAACTGAAGTCCGCCGTGCGTGTTGTGTCCCGTGGAACTCGTCTGCAATGCGTTGCCGTTTTGATTCAACACCGGCGCACGGGAATCAACCAGCACTCCGCCGCTTCGCCATGGACCCAACGGACTGTCGCCGAAAGCGTAACGCAGTGCAGAATTGGTACTGCCCAATCCGTAGTCGGGACCGGAGTAGCCGCTGAACGTGAGTACATATTTATTGCCGACCTTACGGACTGCGAATGCTTCAAAATAGTTGAAGGAGGTCAAATCCTCATCCGGGAACACGTGCGGATATTCAGTACCAGGCGGGTCTCTGAGGACACCGAATCGGGCACTGGATGGAATAAAATAGCGTATGATTTGTCTGCCCGGTCGGAGCGACCACATCGTATTCTGATCCAGTTCGGCGGCGAACGCCTGCTGAAATCCCCAGTAGGCGTACACCCGGAAACCGACGGCGTAGTCGGGATCGTTGGGATCATCAACGTATTCAACATACAGGGCAGGATCGAATCCGACGATGCTTCCCGGCAACAATCTTCTTCCGTCCGCCGCCAAATTGATCGGCGTAAAGGGACCTTCGGGACGCGTCCCTTTAGCGACCATGGCTTCTCTGCCGGGACCTCGGCTGTGCGGATAGAGATAGTATTCTTTGAGGGTGCGTGCGCCCGTTTCGTCTCTGCGTAAGACTTCAATCATATCGGGTGCATACATCACGTCCCAGCGTCCGTTTTGCGGGTCTTGAAAGGTAAAGACGGCACCTTCATCGCGCCAGTCGGACAGGTCTTCTACTGGTGCCGACCAGACTCTTATGTCCGGTCCGCAATAACTATCGAATCGGACATCGTGGGAGCCGATGATATAGACGCGGTACTTTCCCGGTTGGTCAGGGTCTTCAAAGACCCGCGGTTCTCCGTCCGGCAGATGTTCCCAAAGCGGCAGATAAGGATTGACCGCCTGAACGGTCGGTGCGGACAGCACCGCGGCGATGCTCAAGGTGATGAGGAGGAATAGTTTTTTCATAATAACTGTTACTGACATAGGAAATAGTGTAAGGGTTTTCTGATAACGGTCAAGCCGACATTGCGAACCTTGCGTCTTTGCGGTAAAATTTTTTAACCGCAAAGACGCAAGGAAGCGCAAGGTTCGCAAAACGCAATTTCATGCCGTCTACGTTGTATCGGCGCTTTTGGGCGGCATTTTTTGATAGGGGCAGCTCTATCGAAATATCCTTCGCACGAAATTATAGAGGTTGTGTTTCCAAACTCCAAAATCGTGTCCGCCTTCGGTAACATAATAAATATGTTCGATCTCATTCGCGTTCAAAGCAACACTGTAATTTTCAGGATTACTGCCGACGACTCCATCGGTGCTGCCCTTGGTTATCATAATCAATGTGTTGTTAACCGAAGTGTTACGCTCCCTGCGCGTCCGGTACTCTCTGGGAAGAGTAAAAGTTTCTTGCGTAAACAATCCCTCTCCTCTGCCGGGCGAAGGCAGAATGCCGGGTGCCGGAGTGAAAGCACCGATGTAACCAAACGCATCGGCAAGACGGAAACCTACATGAAGGGCTGAACGTCCTCCCATAGAAAGACCTGCGACGGCTCGGCTGTCGCGATTCGTTAAAATGGGATAATGCTTCTCAATGTGGGGCATCAAGTCATCTCGTAGATCATGGAGAAAATTGTCAAACTCACGAAAACGCTCCGGTGAACGGGCACCAGTGGCTTGTTCAGCAACGCCGCTGTGCCGTGCGCGGATATTGGGAATGACAACAATCATTTCTTTGGTCTTTTCTTCGGCAACAAGATTGTTAATAATTTCATTCGGATTCCCACCCAGCCATTCACGTTCGTCGCCGCCGATTCCGTGTAGCAAGTACAAAACGGGATACTTTTTGTTCTCGTCAAAATTCGGCGGCAAAATGATCGTTGCATTTCTGTTCCCCTCCGTCGTAGTGGAGTGATAGGTAATCGTCTTGACTTCGCCGTATTTTACGTCGGGCTTTCTGCGGTCAAATCCTTCCGGGACGGTAAAATCGTTATCCGCAAGTGATTTCCGGCTCGAAATTGCTGCGTCGAAAAGCCATATCTTTTCATCGGGTGCGTCCATCGGGAAGGGATTCCTGATTTGTGCAACTTCTTCAGGTGTTTTGGGCGGAACAGTAACGCCTTCTTTGGTTTGCGGAACATAAGCCATCGTGCCATCCGGGAGATAGTAGAGATATTCTGCGCAAACGGCACGGCGACCGAGTGCTCCTCGCACTCCGTCGATAGTCAGAGCGGCATTATGATAGAAAAGATACCCCTGCCCTTTGAAGTCGATAATGGCGGGATGAATCGTAAAACTCCGCTCTGCACGACCGGTCAATACACCTCGGTAAGTCCAGGGTCCCTCCATTTTTTCTGCTGTTGCGTAGGCGAACATTTCCGAACCAACAGAAGCAACGTGTGAAGCATAAGTCATGTAATAGATTTCGTTACGTTTGTGAATCCATGGTCCTTCTTCGAAATGCGGCAACCTTATTTTATAGATGGGGCTATCCAGTTCGATCATATTGGGGCTGAGACGCACCATATAACAAACACCGTTTCCCCACGCCATCCAGATGCTGCCGTCGTCATCATCCACGAACGTGTGCGGATCAATGTCGTCCCAGGGGCGAGGACCTTGGGTCATATTATCGGTAATCAGGGCAGAGCCGCGAGCATCCCGAAAAGGACCAGCGGGGCTATCGGACACGGCAACTCCAACTGCTTTTCCGTAATGGGGATGATCTGACTGTACTGTCACGTAAAAATAGAACTTACCGTCTTTTCCCTGAACGACTTGCGAAGCCCAAGCATCGCGGACTGCCCAAGTAAAATCGGTCGGTTTTAGGATGGGACCGTGATATGTCCAGTTTTTCATATCTTTGGTCGAGTAACAGAGCCATTCCTTTATATTGAACATCTCGCTGTCTTTGGCTTCGTCATGCCCTACGTATAGATACACGGTGTCGCCGACGACTAACGCCGCCGGGTCAGCGGTGAACCTGTCGGTGATGATAGGATTTCCCTTGGCTTCGAACGTTTCTGCAAGACCAGCAGTGTTCATGAAAAAAAAGCAACAGGTGAGTAGGAGTCGTCTTTTCATGTAAACTGGCAATTTTTGTAAACTGATAACGATAGTGTAAGCGTTTTCATAAAACCGTCAAGTCAAAATAGCGTAAAAAAGTATCGAAATTGCGAAAGAACAACACTCACCCCACCCGCACCTCTTTTCTGAATTTAGCAGGAGTCCTTCCTGTTTTGCTACGAAAAAACTGCACGAAATAACTGCCGGTCGCAAATCCGACCATTTCGGCAATCCGGTCAATGGAATAATCGGTTTCCAGTAATAGCCGCTTCGCTCGTTCAATGCGAACCTTTTGGATTTCCCTCAATATCGTGCTTCCTAAAAGTTTTCGGAACCGGATTTCCAGAACACGGCGTGAAACGCACGTACTTTCGACCACGCTGTCGATAGCCAGTTCCGCTGGCGGCTGCGTGTGAATAAATTGAAGAGCCGCCGCAACCTCTGAATCACCAATCATCACCGATTCTGTCGAGCGGCGTTCGACAATACGTAGCGGAGGAACCACGATTTTCTGGTGCGCGAGCGGAACTTTCCGAATCATTTCATTCTGAATCATTTTGTGAAGAGCCGCTGCCGCCAAATAGCCGCCTTGAACAGCATTGAGAGCAACACTGGACAGCGGCGGAAAACTTAATTCACAAAGCAGTTCATCGTTATCAATACCGATGACAGAAATTTCCTCCGGCACGGCAATCTCCGCTAAACTGCATGCATCCAGCACTTCGCGTCCCCGTTGATCGTTGCACGCCATCAGTCCGAGAGGTTTAGGGAGGCTTTTGAGCCATTGAACCAAAACCGGCTCTTCTTTCTCCCATTGCAAAGCAATGCCCTGACGCACCGGCATCCGGTAAATATGAACGGTGTGTCCTTCTTTTGCCATTCGATGAGTAAAAGTTCTTTCCCGTTTTTCCGACCATACCTGCCTGTGATAGCCGACGAAAGCAAAATGACGAAACTGTTTTGCAAGGAGATGTTCGACCGCCATTTGCGTGGCTCCTTCGGAATCGCTGACAATTTCGACAAACCGCACCCCCTTTTGCTGAAACGTCGCAGCAGCGGCTTCGGGAAGGTCAAGAAGGACCAACGGCAAACCCGTTTTCAGGAGCAGAGAGGCCGTTTTTGGATTAATAACACGTGCGATAATTCCGTTCCCTTTCCAGTCTTTCATTCGGGGAACGATTTGCTCAAAGTCGCCCGGCGTGAGATGGAACTGCCAAGGTCCATGCAGCCGGGAATACTTCATAATTCCGCGAAGCAAACCGCGACCATAACCGCGTGATGTTTCAACGAGTAAAGCAACTTTGATGGAATCGAGCATAGGTACTAAGGCTTCCGCCAGAAAGTTTCGTCCCCTCTCCCTCTGGGAGAGGGCTAGGGTGAGGGCGTTGCGTCCTCACGCACCCATTCCCCCACCCTAACCCTCTCCCAAAGGGGCAATAGTATCTACGCAAGTTTTTCGCCCCGCAAGAGGGACAAAACCGCCCTGTAAGGGCGGAGCCTATTAGGGCTTGCGCATAAATAACATTTCCAAATTTTTAATGTCCCACCTTGTTTTTTAAGCATGAAATAGCAATGTGGGAGAAAGTTTATTAACGCGCAAGCCCTTAGCCCAGGGCTTCTGCCCTGGGTGATGATGTCTTGAATCAAAATAGACCACAAACGGGTACAAATGGGACGTTTTTCTTTGCGAAAATTGCACTCCCTTTGCGTCCCTTGCGGTTAAATCCGAACTATTTTAACCGCAAGGGGCGCAAAGATTGTGCAAAAGGACGCAAAGAATCTATTTTTTACGGCTACCATTCCATTGCCTTAAAGGGATTGATCGGGAAGCCGAAAATCGGCGGGACATCCGGTAAGCCTTCGATGACCTCCAGCCGCCTCCTTGCTCTTTCGGCAAACTCTGTCTGCGGATACTCTGCAATCAACTGGTTGTAAGATATTCGCGCTGCCCCGTAGTGCCGTTTTCTCATATCCCAAAATTGTCCCTGTACCCACAACCGTTCCGCCTCTTTGACCAGAATACCTTCCTTTATTTCCAGAATACCGGCTTGGTTTTCGCTGTTCAGGTCATTTCTGAGCCACAGAGAACTTTCTGCCAGCCTTCTCGCCTCCTGTAATGTTCCGCCCGGATTTTCTGCTCCCAGATATGCCCGTGTTCGGGCATACAATTCTCTTTCATAAGCCCCGGCAATGTACTTACTCGTCGGATGCTCTTCGCGAACCCGCTGATAATAGAACGCTGCCAGATTGAAATTGTCATCCCCCTGATGCCGCCCCCTCCGTAAATAAGCGTCTGCCAATGCCATCAAGGCGGCATCGGCAACGGGTCCCAGCGGATCGTAGGTAAAAATGGTCTCGTAAGCCTTTTTCGCATGTCCGAAGGTATCAAACCGAGGCAATGATCGATTGTTCGTAAAATTGAAGGGGGAAGTGCCTCTCTCCGCCTCGATTTCCCAATATCGTCCGATCAGGAACAACCGGCGTACGGCATTGTCCACATGCCGGGAATGTTGATATTTAATCACTAATTGTTGATACGCCGCCATAGCATTGGGATAATCGTCCGCGAAAAAATAACACTCGGCGGCAAGGTGCAGAGCATCCTCTTCCAAAACGGAGTTCGGAAACCTTTTAGCGGCTTCCATAAAGTGTTTGGCGGCTTCCAAATTTTGTGCTTGATTCTTCAAGTCAGGATTGGCAAGCAGGATTTCCCTGCCCTTCAGCATCGAAGCGTTTGCCTTTTCTTCATCCGGTCCCAGTCCCATTTGGTCGCGTATTCGGGTGAAAAAGTTTGCCGGATCAAGAAACGACCAATCAAAGCCGCTTTTGGGCACCTCCTTTTCCCAGTCAAACTCGTATTCGCCGCTGGAAAGGTGCCTGGCATTCACTTGCTGATAGGCAACCTGCTGAATCACATCCTGTTCGAGAGTCCTTCCGCGAGTCCGGTTAGAAAAAGGACCCGCCCAGGGGCTTAAAGGCTGCATGTAGTCCGGCGCACCTTCCCGTTGTGCGGTGGCTAATGCCCGGATTCGCTCCCTTTCGGCTTCCCTTGCTGCCTGATCGGAACCAAGAGCCCCCTGTTGAATCGGAGCAAAAGGATCAAATGCCGGCGGGAACACCGGCGGCGCAGCACTTGCCGTCAGAGCAAACGGGTCGCCGGCAACTTGATTGCCAGCAACTTGATTACTGGTAACTTGATGGCTGGTAACTTGATCACTGGCAAACGGATCACCGATAAAGGGGTCGCCCACAGGGGGGGCACTGGTTGGCACTTGCCCTAAAAACCGCCCGCTGCTTTCCTTCGACGGCGTGAGCCACTGCGCCTTCGATGGCGTGAGCCACTGCGGCTGATGAGTCGATTGACAACCGAACGCCAAGAACAACAATGCGGCAACGACAAAAACGCTATTCTTCATTTTTGACTGAAAATCACAAAACATGCGCCGAATAATACCGATTTAACCTATTCAAGGCAAGAGCAAAATCAGGCAAGTCTCTCTGAAATTGGACATACCCACAGGAAACCAGTCCTCATATGTTTCACGGCATGCTCCTGTGACGTTGCCGTCCTACTATACACCGTGTCTTCAATGATAGAGATGATGTTTCGCACAAAGGCACGAAGGACACAAAGGTTGCTGTTTCTCTACTTTGCGTCCTTTGTGCCTTTGTGTGAGAAAAATACTAAACATGTAATTTTTATCCGCCAGGGCTGATAGTTTTCCACAATGTTTTCCATACCGGCAATAGGTGTTTCCGCTCCGAAGGAGCGCAATATCTATAACCGCCGGTGTCAACCGGCGGAACGCCGACTCAATAACTCTCTAGCCCCGATAGGGGCATTACTGCAAGTTTTTGTTGCGCCCCGTTTGGTTTTTTTTGGATTGATGAGAGTCCGCATAAACTTTTATCCACCCTTGCGCGTTCTTTGCGGTTCAATCCCCTATTTCTGCCGCTTCGCCTTTTTCTTCGCTTTGCACCGGCGTTTGTATTCCCCCCATTCCTTTGTCATTTGTTCAAAAACTTCAGGCGATTCATACCGCAACACTCCGCCTGCTTCCGGCATCGGTCCAATCAAACCCTTAAAAACAGGACGACCGCGAACCGTGGCATCAAGACTATAATCGGTAACACCCGTCTGAACGTGCCAACGGCGAATCTCCTCATCGCAAACATAGTCGCGGATGCGGTATTCTCCTTCTGGTCCCCGTGTTACAACCCGAAAAATATGCCGTTTCATAGAGTCACGTAATCGACCGTTTCGGACGCGTAATCGTAAAAATTGCCCAATCGACCGGTTCTGCTGAAAAGATGGATGTGTCTCAATTTAAGGAGTATGTGCCCATCTATTTTTAGAGGTTGTCTTAACAAAAGCCGGAATGGAGCATAGCGAAATGACACGGTAGATTGCCGAGATGCTGGAGCGGTATCGGTAACAGAGCGGTTTCATGACACCTCCCCAAAAATCTCCTATTTTCGATACAACCCATACAGCGTTGACACTTTACTGCCAAAAATACCGGCGTAATACTTGAGTCTGCTGAAACAGATATTAGACTGGCATGAAACCATTCCTTGCGTCCCTTGCGCATTCTTTTGTGTCCCTTGCGGGTAAAAAAGAATTTAGCCGCAAAGTCCGCAAACAAGAGAACCATGAAAATTATACCCATCACCACTGTTGTCTGTCTGCTCTGTTGCCATCTCGCCGCGGCGCAGAATGTTTTGGATCCCCATGCCAATTTTCATGCGGGAATCCATTCCGGTTCCTGGACACTGAAACGGACACAACTGTTGGAAGCGGAAAGCCAAGACCCGTACCGCTCCTGTCCCGATCCCTATTGTGCGCGGTGTGCCAAACATTTAGCCGACTATGGACACGAATACCAATACATCTCCGGTCCGAGTCAGCGGCAGCCCTGGTATCGCGGGACCGCCGGCAGCGTTGCCCTTGTTACCCAGCGCGGCTACGACCAGCATGGTCGTCCTTACATTAAAAAGGGGCAGCCGGGGGCAGTGATTTCCTGGGAGTACCGGCAAACACTCAACCATGCTATCTGGGAGCAGGTCAATGCCAGAAATGCCGTTGCCGCCGAAGAAGCCGCTTATGACCGCGTTGTGATGCTGACACAATTATTGGCAGATGCAACAGAACAACTCTGTCTCACCAGGGAAGCGTGGGAGCAACTCGAACCGATGAGCCAACCTTGTGTCCGAGTGGTGAGCGGCAGGACTGTGGGTGCCTGTACAAAAACGTACAAGCAGTTTTGTGCTGAAATGAAAGCCGGTCGATTTGAAATTGCCCGGCAGGGCATGTGCGCGTACTGTCTCGCACAGGCACGTTATCAGTTTGACCTGGCGTACGTTGCCGACGTGGAAAGAGAGTTGGCGTTGGCATACCAGCATTGGGCACGAAAATGTGCGGTTGCCACGGAAGCCGTTCGGATTGCGTTGTTGAGCAAAGAGGATGCGGACAAAGCAACACGGTTCAAGCGGATTCAATACAAACCGCCGACCTACCGGGAAGTTCTCGCAGCGATGGGTGCCTCTGCTATCAATCCAGAACAGATGCCCGAAAATGAAGTTCCAAGTGAATAACCCAAATTATGCCATAAACGGCATAAACTTGGACCTTTGCGTTCTTTGCACAACGTTGCGCACCTTGCGGTTAAAAAATGGACTGCAAAGGTTGCGGGGAAACAATGGTATTCGTGAACATTCGTCATTCCGTTCCAAACGCTTTTCGGAACGCCGACTCAAGATTTGCATGGAACACCGGATGAAATTCATCTATACGGTAAGGATGATAACTGAAACTCAATTTATGTCTCTCAAGAATCTCCATCACATCAAGGATCCACTGCCGGGCACCCTTGTTTACGCCGGCGGCGTTGTTTTCAAAGTTGCTGACGTGTGTGCCGAGTTCTCCGATAAAAGCCGGTACTCCCTTTACTTCCCGGATGTAATCGAGCGGTATCGTGTAGGAGTATTCCAGAAAATCTTTGTTCATTGTCCAGGGCTGCCCGGTTTTGGGGTCCCTCTCGTTCCACTTGGCAACCATCCCTGAAGGATAAACACGGTTCGGTCCGCCGCTGCCGTCATCATCAAATCCCTCGCCGCCGGTGTATTGATGCACATATCTGCCCGGCTCATAGACATGGTAAGTGTAGGCATAGTTCTCATCCGCCACATCCGGGAAGTTATAGTTGCCGTTAACATTCTGCCAAGTGTCCCGCTGGTCATTGGGCAATGAATTGTAAGAGCCGTAAATCGGCACCCCCAATCCCCTTTCGTCCACGCCGCTGATCCAGAGACGTTCGACGATGATGACATGGTTCTTGTCCACTTCTCTGACGGCATCAATGGTGCGCTGTATCAATTCCTGATACAGTTTGAACGCTCCGGCGAATTTATTTTCCGGCGTATCCCCCGGCAAAATCCGGCAATTTGCCTCATTGATAAGATCATACCCCAGTATCGCCGGCTCACCGGCGTAACGTTCCGCAATTGTTTTCCAGAGTGCAACGAACCGGTCTTGATAATTTGTGTTGGTAAAAAGACCAGGCGCACCAATGGTCGCGGCACCGGGAGAATGGTGTACGTTCAAAACAATTTTCATGTTGTACTTCTTTGCCCAGGCAATATGCCGGTCAAGCCATTCAAAGGCATCTTCCTTGTACGTTACTGCTCCGTCCGAGACATTTTCAAAAGTGTTTGCCCCGAAATAAAACCGCACGGCATTGAAGCCGATATTCGACAGGGTTTTATAGGTCTCTTCGCTGAAGTTGGTGGCACTTGCCGCAGCAGCGGGATTGCCGTTCCACAATCCCATCGCTTTGATGATGAACTCGTTGCCGTTGCCGTCCACGAATTGAGAGCCTTTGGTTCGGATAAACTCTTTGGGGATACCCGGATTTTCGGCTGCCGGCAATGCCTCCGTCGAAGAAAAGAGTATTGCCGCCAGGAGTGAAAGGGAAAAAAGTTTGGTTCGCATATGGAGCGTCTCCGTAACAGGTTATCTGGTTATCTATTGTATAAGATTTTCGACGGAAAATCATGTGCCCTTTTCCGTCATTCTGCCTTAAATGGCATTGATTATTTGTTTTCCAATTTTTCCCCGCACAAAGGCACAAAGAGCACAGAGAATCTCGAATACCCATAAATCCCTTTGTGTCCTTCGTGCCTTTGTGCGAAACATAATCTATGTCATTTAAGGCACCATGTAGTAGATTACTTTCCGGCAGAAGTTTTACGATACAAGAGTCCTTAAAACGACACCACTACACCGCAACCGCCGGAAATCTGGTCTTTCCGCGCGTAACCTGCGAAGGGCGCAGCACCCTTGCACCAGTCATAACGAACTTCCGGTCGGATACTGATGTTTTTATGAGGATTCCAATTCAACCCCCAAGTCAACTGATAATAATCGCCCGAAGCACCATTTTCTGCGATATAGCCGTAGCCGCCATTGTCCCGAAGCCACTCAACCCTCATTCCTGCTGCCCACCGGTCATTCAACTTGTAGAGAAGATGATTGTTGATGCCATACGCACTGTATCGGTCGCCGCCGCGTACATTATCGTTGCGCAGATTGTACTGCATTACATACGTGAACCGATTCGTCACCGCCCATTCCAGACACACCGATTGGAGGAAGTAGTCCACTTCATTGTGATATTGTTTGCCGCCGTTGAAGTAATAATACACGGCGGCATTATCCGCCAGCGCATAGGTGAAGCCGGTAAGTACGGCTTTGTTGCCGTTGGGATTTTTGAAACTGGAATCCTCACCTGTTACCCAACCTGCACTGACCGTCAGGCGGTTTGTCAGGTGATAGTCCGCCACAACGCCCATGTGCGTTGCCGCTTCAATCCAATAGCAATAGGAATGAGTGTAAAAGAAATTATCCTTTGAAGCCGATCCTTCCCAGCCGACGGGTGTGTAAAACTTACCGGCTTTGACGCTTAAATCATTGTATCCGAGCGTTCCGTAGAGTTGGTACGCCGACATTCCGTAACCATGCCGATTGGTTCCCCAGTTATAGTCGAACGTTTCGTCTCCGAACGTCTGTTTGCTGCCGGTATCCACGCCATAAACGATGTCGGCGCGTGCTCCCCAATCGAACCCGCGTCTTGTGTTTAACTCCTTTTCGCCGAAGAAATACAACTGATTCATCAGGAAGTCGGTACGGCGGTTACTCGCCGTGTGCATCGGACCGTTATCTCTGCTCCCGTGACTGTTGCCGTAAATACCCATTTCGACCCAGCCGCCGAACGTAAAGGGGGACTTGGCGGCACCGCACGGATCACACGGATGAGGCTCACACGGCGCAATCCAGCAGTTTTCCTGACCGATGACGGTGCTCCCCCACAGAAGGAGGACTAATCCGAGAAAGGTATGGACTTTTTTCATGCGACTCTCTAGTGTATTGTAGAAAACCAGACAGCACGTTTATCGGACAGTCCTTGATGTCTTGTGGAAAATTAGAGGATCGGGTGACCGAATCGACATAACCGAAGCAAAACAGAATACCGAAGCAAACAGAATGATGTCCCGTAAAAATACATTCTTTGCGTCCTTTGTGCAATCTTTGCGCCCCTTGCGGTTAAAAGAGTTCGGATTGAACCGCAACGTACGCCATAGGTTTCCCTTGACAGGATATTCGAAAATCACTACCATTACCCGCAGTAACACTACCCAAAGTGATTGCCGTCATCATAACGTTCTCATGTATCGTATTCCTCTCATTTTGCTCCTTTTCCCAACACTCGTGCTTGCCCAAGAGGCGGCAACGTTCGTGCCGCCGCCTCCGGCTGAAACTCTTGCGGCAAATAGTCTTGTTACCGGCAGTGCTGCTGCGGTCATAGACGCGCCGGCTCCCCTGAACACCCATTTTGTCATTGCCAGCAGGGACAGTATTCTCGGCGACCGTATTGCCAGAGTTTCGGCAATCACAGAGCAAGTCCCCCAAGATCATGGGCAAATCGGAAGGTCGTACGATATCACCCCCTACACCAAGGAGAGAAAATTGCCGACCGGTTCGCCTCCGCCGGAGCAGGTGCTGGTCGATTGGATTTTACGCAAAACCGGAGCCCACACCTGGCACACCGGTCCCTTCAGTATTTTGCATGCCAATTCCGAAGAACTGCACGTTTATCACACCAGGGAACAGCAACTGATCGTTGCCGACATCGTGGACCGATTCGTTTGTCCGCAACTTTGGGATGAAGCCTGTACGCTTCGCATCGTCTCGACTTCACGACCGGACTGGTTAAACCGGGGACATTCTTCAATGCGTCCTGTCAGAATTGCCACGCAAGGAGTGCAAGGCTGGATTATGGAAAAGAGTGCCGCGCAAAATTTGCTTCAGGAACTCAGCCGCCGCAGCGATTTTAGAGAATTGATACCGCCGCAGCCGTACATCGCTCACGGCATTCAGCACAACGTCGCCGTCACGCGGCAACGGCAGTACCTCCGGGATGTGCAGCCGAATAGTACCGTACCGCACGGCTTCGCCGAAGACCGGGAGACGATCCACGAAGGTATCGGACTTGCTATCACACCGCTCGCCATGCTGGATGGTCAGCACATGGCAGCAACGATTAAATTGGATGTTGTTCAGATTGAGCGGATGCTTTCGACAATGATTGAAGTCGCCACAACCGCCAATTCGAGACAGCGGGTTCATATCGAATCGCCGCAACTGGCTTCATTTAAGTTGGACGAAGTCGTCGCTTTTCCGAAGAACATGGTCTTACTATTAGATTTAGGCACAGTGCCGTTACCTAACACGGCGGACGAAGACTCGCGGAACGTCCTTACCGAAATCGCAAGGGGTCTCAATCCGGCAAGGCGCGGCAACGTGTTGATGTTTATCGGAACGACATCGGACGGAGCGACACCGGCACTTTCTGCCACGCCGGCAACTCCCGCTCCGGCTCCGCCGGTGCGAACCGCACGCCCCCTCGAATCCCCCTACTGGCAAGGACTTCGGTAGTGCCTTGTCATGAGGGAACCTCTAAAAATACGCTTATTTTGCCGAACACGTTCGCCAGTCGGCGATTACCGACGCAGTCGCCCAGCGGTCAACTGCCTACTACCTTCCGCCTTAAATGGCATTGATTATTTGTTTTCCAATTTTTCCTCGCACAAAGGCACAAAGTGCACAAAGGAGTCTAAACTGCCGTGAATTCCTTTGTGTCCTTCGTGCCTTTGTGCGAAATATAATCTGTATCCTTTAAGGCGCGGTGTACTACCTTTTGCGGAAACGTGTCGGCGGACTGTAATTTGTCCCCCACCATACCCAGTCCGTCGACACGTTTGCCTAATAGAGGTAGGTTGCCGACCGCCGGGCGGCAACATGCGGTACTCCGCACTTGGGTGGCGAACACGCTATGCCTCGCGTATTCCGGTGCCAGTCGGCTATTTGCCGACGCAACCGCCCGGCGGTCGGTTGCCTACCTTGGCTACCCCAATTGCAAACGTGTCGACGGACTGCCACCATACCAAGCAGGGCTTGCCGAAATAGATCAATTACGTTACACTTTTCCCCTATGAGCGATCCTTACTTTCAAACCCTGTTTGCCGAACGCATCGGCGGTGCTGCTTACGGAAAATCGACCGAAATCTATAAGTTCGAGAAGATCAAACGTGCCAAACGGCAGGCGGTTAAAGACTTTCCTGACCGTCCGCTCCTTGACTTCGGCATCGGCGAAAACGATGCCATGGCGGACGAAAATGTCCGCCGCATTATGGCGCAACAAATCAACCTGCCGGAAAACCGGGGCTATGCCGACAACGGCTGCATGGAGTTCAAAGAAGCCGCCGCCCGGTTCATGAAGCGGACATTCAATGTCGAACTCGATCCTGTCAGCGAAATCAATCATTCCATTGGGTCGAAACCGGCACTCGCTATGTTGCCCTATTGTTTCATCAATCCCGGCGATATTACGATGATGACCGTGCCGGGTTATCCCGTAGCGGGAACCCACACCCGATACTGCGGCGGGACGGTTTATAATCTGCCCCTGACGGGCGAGAACCATTTTTATCCCGACTTTGGTGTCATTCCCCCCGAAGTGTGGAAGCATACCAAAATGCTCGTACTGAACTATCCGAACAGTCCGACGGGGCAACTTGCCGACAAAGATTTTTACAAACGGGTCATTGAACTTGCCCATCTTCATCAATTCATCGTCGTGCAGGATGCGGCACACGTCATGTTCACGTACGAAGTATCGCCGATCAGTTTTTTGCAAGTTCCCGGTGCGAAGGAAGTGGGTGTGGAAGTACACTCACTTTCCAAAGGTTGGAATATGATCGGCTGGCGGATCGGCTGGGTTTGCGGCAATGCAAAAATCGTGCAGGCATTTTCCGATGTGAAGGACAACGGCGACAGCGGACAGTTTTTAGCCATTCAAAAGGCAGCGGTTGCCGCCCTCGATGATCCGGGTATCCCCCAAGAGACCAATCAAAAGTACCACCGCCGCTTGGGAAAGTTGGTGAAAACGCTTCGGCAATTTAACTTCGAGTGCGAAGTGCCGGGCGGAACATACTTTCTGTATGTCAAGGCGCCGAAAGGACTTGAAGACGGCACACGGTTTGCCGATGCCGAAGAGGCAAGCCAATATCTCATTCGGGAGCACTCCATTTGTACCGTACCGTGGGACAATGCCGGTGCGTATCTGCGGTTTTCAGTGACCTATCAAGCGGAAGGCGAACCGGCTGAAGATGAGTTCATGTTCCAACTTTCCGAGCGGCTGGGGAGCGTGGCGTTCGTGTTTTGAGAAGTCGCAAACGGGGTAGTAAACGCGGGGTAAAAGCCCCCTGAGGTTTTCGCGTTTTCGGGTTTTCGCCGGGGAAATAATGCGCCCTTTTCCGTCATTCCACTTCGTTTCATTCCGGCTTTTGTTGACAAAAGGGAATCTAATAGATTCTTTGCGCCTTAATGATTAACAGGGCTTTGCGCCCCTTGCGGTTAAAAGAGTTCGGATTGAACCGCAAAGAGTCAAAGGAAACGCAAGGAACGCAGCGGTACAGAGGCCGCAAGACGCAGAGAGACGCAAAGTGCTTGTTTACCGATACGGCACATAAAACGGTTTGATGTTTCCCTCATAGGTACACATCACGCCGTCCGTAATGAGGCGGATTTCATATTCCCTGCCTGTGAGAAAATTTTGCATCGTGTTGTTGTGGTTATGTTTGCCCAGTGAGGCGGAAAGCGCAAGATAAGCCAGTTCAATTCCCGACCGTTCCTGTGCAAAAAGTTGCATGTATCGTGAAACGTCCCGCAGTAAAAGCAACGCAAAAACCGGCTCCGCCGCCGTGCCGCGTTGCGTGCGGAGTTCGTGTTCCAGTTGCCGCAACACCGGCTGACGCTGGAAAAACGGCACCGAACAGGACTCAATCACCGCCTCGGACACCCGGTGAAAAACCGACCGGTCATGGGCGGTGCGCCGTGCCATTGCTTTTTCGTAGCCGCTAAAAGCATCCCTGTCCATTAACTCTTTCAACAGTTCCGGCGACACCATTTTATCGAGTCCGTGCTGTCCGATCCCCGCAAAAAACTGTTTTCCTTCTTCACGGTATCGTGTCCAAATCACGGCATCGGTGGTTCGGCGGTTGATTTGATTTTCAAAGATTTTGTGCAAGGCTTCATGATGCTCTTTCCGGCAGCGGGGATGGAGCAAGAGCGATTGAGCCGTTTCCAGCATCTGCAACCGGATGCGGGCAGCAGCGGCGCGCCATTCCAGCGAACCAGACAGCGACAGTTCCTCGGCAAGATGATAAACATAACGGATGGATTCCGCCACTTCATCCGGCTTGTCCTGTGCCAAAGACCGCCGGGCGTGGGCGCGTTCCACCGCAACGTAATACATGAAAGGGGGGAGAGAGACCTCGGCAAAGAGCGGCGAGGGTAAATCTTTATTCGGTTGCCGTTCCCGGAGTGCTTTATCCAATTCCTCTCGGACAGTCAAACGTTTTGCTTCGGTACGGGCAAGTACGTTGTCGATTTCGCTGAGGTCATCCGTAGATAAGATTTCGATTTCTCCGGGAAAACGCTGATAGATTTCAAACTGCTGCCGAACCGCATCCAATGTTCCGCTGTAACCGTTGACGGCAAGTATCGAAAAAAAGAGACCAATAAAACAGCGTAAAACAAAACAACGTAAAAACATTTTTACCTCCATCTTGACTTGGTGCCGAAACGCATCCAATCTGTACCTTGCGCCCCTTGCGTACTTTGCGGTTAAATCCGAAATAGTTTAACCGCAAGGGACGCAAAGATTGTGCAAAGAACGCAAAGAATGTATTTTTAGAGGTTCCATAGATTATTTGCACCCTTATATTGTAAGCCCCGCACAAAGACACAAAGGAGGAGGCTAAACTGCCGTAAATTCTACTGCCGTAAATTCCACCGCCGCAAATTCCTTGTGTCCTTCGTGCGTCTTTGCGGTTAAATAATCCTTTATTTCGTTAACTTCCAGGGATTCGACTTCGGCGTGGGCAACATATTGGTCGGATTGACCCGGACATAACCCCCTTTGGGTCCCGGTACTGCACCGCGAATGACTAAGAGATTGTTCTCTTTATCCACCATTACGACCTTTTGGTTTCGGACGGTAACTTGCTCCGCACCGTATTGCCCCGGCATTCGGGCACCCTTTGGAACTCTGGAGGGAAAAGAGGCACCGCAGCCTGTACCGCCGAGGTGCCGATGGCACTTTTTAACGCCGTGAGATGCCCGCTGACCGGCAAAATTGTGCCGCTTCATCGCACCGGTATAGCCGCTCCCCTTGCTGACGGCGGTAACGTCCACAGCAACCACTTCCTCAAAAACATCGACGGTTAACTCCTGTCCCACAGTGTAACCATCAATGGGAATGCGGAATTCCCGAATGAATTTTTTCGGTTCACAATCCGCCTTGGGCGTCATCGCTTCCCCGGCGGCGGTGCGTTTCTTGCGGCGTTTACTCTCGATGGCGGCAACGTGCCCGCGTTCTGATCTTTTTGCCCGGCTGCGTTTTTTGTCCTGAAAACCGATCTGAACGGCTTCGTAGCCGTCTTTTTCGGGACGGCGCAGTTGAAGCACATTGCACGGACCCAACAACAACACCGTAACCGGAATTGCCTCACCGGTCTCTGTGTAAAGTTGCGTACATCCGATTTTTTGTCCTAATAATCCGATTGACATTGGTTCTATCTCCAAGTGGATTCATGCGGTGCGGCTCAAACGCACGCGATATTTTTTAACGTTTTCCGGTGGTCTTAATTTTGATGTCCACCCCGGCGGGGAGGTTTAACTTGTTGAGGGCATCAATCGTTTTGGCGGTAGAATTTATAATGTCGATCAGCCGCTTGTGCGTTCGGATTTCGAACTGCTGCCGTGCTTTTTTATCGACGTGCGGACTGGAAAGAACCGTATAACGTTCAATCCGGGTGGGGAGCGGAATAGGACCGTGAACATCAGAGCCGGTGCGTTTGGCTGTATCCACAATCTCGGCGGCACTTTGGTCAAGCACCGCATGGTCAAATGCTTCCATCCTAATCCGAATAATATCTTGCCCGATTGCCGTCACGTTTATCTCCGCTGGGTGCTGATTAATGCCTAATTGCCAAACATCAAATCCGATTTGCGGGAATCATCCCCCAAATCAGAGAATCTCATTTTACCGCCAGTCAGGGAAGCGTCAACCCCCCTGGGAAGAGGAAGAGCGGGTGTGGAGTGTGCCGAAACTTGTGTGGAGTCACCTGAAAACGGCATTGACCGTTTCAAGCCAATTCTAAAACCTCGGCTTCAACACCGAAATCCCCAGCGGCGGAAAATAGGCTTCTATCGAAGCCGGTCTGCCGTGCGAGCCCTCATTCGTTGCCTGTACGCCCGGTCCGTTGCCCGTGTTGCCGCCGCCGTAGAACTCCGAGTCGCTGCTGAAAATTTCCTCGTAATAGCCGTTCATCGGCACGCCTAACTTCATCGTCCGCGGCACCGGCGTAAAATTGCACAGCACCAGCAAAAAGTCGGGCCAATCTCTCGCCTTGCGGATGAACGCAAATGTACTCGTCTCCCAATTGTTGCAGTCGATCCACT
>Ga0099364_10002003_pt1 | contig 32785 bp, 29 predicted proteins | sample TergutTh196P3_FD_73070 | JGI IMG/M metagenome (GOLD analysis project Ga0099364, IMG submission 73070) | Microcerotermes parvus P3 segment gut microbial communities from Pointe-Noire, Republic of the Congo - Th196 P3 | ecosystem: Host-associated > Arthropoda: Insects > Digestive system > Gut ... | reverse complement strand
TATTGATACCAAGGTCTCTTGCCTGCCTGATAACCAGAGCCGATTCGGTAAAGTTTCCGGGAGCAAAGACTATATCCGGATTTTGGTTACGAATGGCGGTAAGCTGGGCGGTAAAATCCTGATCTCCGGTATTGTAGTTAACCGTAGCAAGAATGGCATTGGGGTTTCCGGTTAGCCGGATAAAGTTATCGGAAAAGAACCGTGCCAGTCCTACCGAATAATCGTTGGTTATTTCCTGTACGATAACAGCAGTTCTTGCTCCGGCCACATTGTAGGCATAGCTGGCCATTACCGTTCCCTGGAAAGAATCAATAAAACAAACCCTAAAATACCATTCATTTCCCAGTGTTACCAGCGGGTTGGTGCAGGAAAGTCCGACCATTGGAACCCTATCCCTGCCAACTGCGCCTCCTGCTATGGAAAAAGCAGAACCCCAGGAACCAAGAATAATATGGACCCTGTCCTGAGAAATCAGCCGTTCTACGGCATTGGCTGCTTCAACCCTGTCCGACCTGTTATCGGCAACGAACAGTTCAACCCGGTGAGTTACTCCTCCGATATCTACCGTTGGAAACAGCTCATTGGCGAGTTGGATTCCAAGAAGTTCCAGCGCTCCTCCTGCAGCATTTGCTCCAGTTAGAGGTTCGAATACACCGATTCTAAATACAGGCATCTCTCCGTCGTTTTCAGACCCGCAGGAACCTAGCACAAAAACCAACATTACAGCGAGCAACGCTGTCAAAATAAGCTTATACGCATTTTTCATGTTTCCTCCAAAAATTTGGTTTATTTAGCGTACCTTATCATACAAAAAAATAGGTGGTAGGGGCTAGCGCTTTTCCTTGACCTTTTCCTTTTCCTTAATAATCTTCTGCTCCAGCTTATCCATTAGCTTGTCTATTGCCGGGTTAAGTTCAAAATCTTTTTCTTTTACATATACCGAAACTCCCCAGCGGAAATTAATTTTTGCTTCGGCGGAAAAATTCTTGCTTTTTGTCAGAGTAATTAAAAAGTCTACAATCATGTTCTCTGCATTGCGAATTCGGGAGATTTTTTTTAATACATAGTCCCGTACTTCATCCTGCAGGGTAAAATGTACGGCTTTTACATCCATATTCATTGACTGCCTCCGTTTTTATGTTTCCGGTCTTTTATTATTTCCGGGTATATGATGATCCTAGATCTAACTCATTACGGTATTTTGCCACAGTTCGCCTTGCCAGGGCTATACCCCTCTGGGCAAGCAGATCGGCCAGCTCCTGGTCGGACAAGTGCCGGGTATCTGCGGAAATTATCTCTTTAAGCATTTCTTTGACCCCTTCCCTGGAAAAGCGTGAACCGCGGGTTGCCGAACTTGAAAAAAAGTGCCTAAGCTCAAAAAGCCCCCATTCAGTCTGCATATATTTTCCGCTGGCAGACCGGGAAACAGTAGTTTCGTGGATGCCCAGTTCCAGAGCTATATCCTTTTGGGTAAGCGGGCTTAGGTATTTGGGGCCATTGGCAAAAAAAGGGCGCTGAAACTCGACAATGGCTCTGGAAACCCGCAATAGGGTATGATTCCGCTGGTTAATTGACTGGATAAACCATTTGGCTTCCCGTATATTATCCCGGGCAAAGTCCCTGGTCTCCCGTTTATTGGTTTTTTCTTCAGCTATCTTTAAAAAAAACGGATTAATTCCCAAAAGAGGTATTTCTTCATCGTTTAAAATAATTACCAAATCCCCGTCTTTACGGGTTACTTCTACATCGGGAACTGCATAGTTGGTTTCTGCAGAAAAAAACCGCCTGCCGGGAAAGGGAAAAAGTTCTTCCTTTATACGGCTAAATGATCTGCGTAAACTTTCCTCTTTGCAATGCAAGAGCCGGGAAATTTCTGTAAACTTCCCCTTCTCCAGCTCTTCCAGATAATCCAAAGCAGTTTCCATTTCCCTGGAATAAACGGGAAGGAGCCGTGTCTGTACCAAAAGAGATTCCCGGTAATCGGAAGTACAGGTTCCCGGCGGATCCAAAGATTGTACCAGGGCCATGGCTTTATAAATGCCTGCAGGATTTTCTTTCTCTAACAGAATTTCAGGCGCCACCTTGTGAAAACCATCATCATCGAGGTTTTGGATTAATAAGCTGCCTAAACGCAGGACTTCGTCATCGCTGGTCTCAAGGGCAAGCTGCCATAAAAGATGCTCCTGCAGGGTTTCCGGCCGGGAAATAGCCCCTTCCAAAAACTGATGATGCCGATCCGAATCCATGCCGGAATATATAAAACCGGCATCGGAGCTGGCTTCAAAAAAGCTCTCTTCTTCTTTGGGCAGCTTTTCGGCAGCAGCATCTATGGAAACAGTATGCGATTCTTCCAATACTTCCAGGGCGGGGTTTTTTTCCAGCTCCTCCCCTATTTTTTCCCGTAAATCCATTACGGGCAGTTCCATTAGTTTTATGGATTGATACAACTGGGTATTCATTTTAAACTGCTGGGTCTGAAACAAAGCCTGCCGCTGCTGCATATATAAAACTATTATTCCCCCGTATGGCTTTGTCAAGAATTGACAAAAATATCGAACTTGGTACAGAATTATAGAAGAAGGAGCATTAATAGTGAGAGCAGGCAAAACTGCCATATTCGTGTTGCTCGTCCTTGTATTGTTGATGGTTCCGGCTGCTTATACGATGCTGGAGGAGCTGGCCGCTCAGGAAATGCTGGCTCAGAACCGCAGTTCCCGGAATCGGAATCAGCCTCCTTCCAATTCCAACTCACGCCATCGGGAAATAGCCGCTCGGGCATCCAGAATTATCTCTTCTGCCGACATTGATATAAAAATACTCGTTGCTCAGGTCTTTCTAACGGCTGTAGATGGAAGAGAGACTATACCCGAAAGAACCAGGCAGCTCCTCACCGAAATTCCTGCAGGAGGGGTTATTCTTTTTGGATATAATCTTGGTCCCAATTCCGAACAAACCAGAGCATATATCGAAGAACTTTCCCGCTGCATCAGCGATGTAACATTTGTACCCTTTATTGCAACGGATCAGGAAGGCGGAGCGGTTCAGCGTTTCAGGGGAAATGCAGCCCTGCCGCCACCTCTTTCCTATTGGGAACGATTAAGAGGCATGGAAAACCAAAACAATGCTGTAGATACAGTCATTTCCAGTGTGGAAGAGGAAGCTGCCGTTTCCGGCCGGGAACTGCGGCGTATCGGTGTTACCATGAACCTTGCTCCAGTAGCAGAAATATTAACAACAGAAAACATGCCTTTTCTTGGAAATCGTTCCTACGGTCCCGATCAAAACTTTACCATAAGGGCATCTGCTGCCTTTATTCGGGGTATGGAAAGGGCCGGTATTGCATCTACATTAAAACATTTTCCAGGCAATACCGCCGCCGATCCCCACTATCACAGGGCAGTTTTGACTATATCCGAGGCAGAACTGGAAAGAAAAATACGTCCTTTTAGGGAATTGATTCATCTTGAAACACCGGCAGTGGTTATGGTTTCCCATGTAATCGTCCCGTCCTGGGATGATAAACCTTTAAGCAGATCTTCTGTTGCGGTAAGAAAACTGCGGGAAATGGGTTTTAACGGCATAATCATGTCAGACGATTTTGCAATGGTAGCAGCAGGAGCATCGCCGGAAGTAAGTGTTGTAGAGGCCCTGGCTGCCGGAGTAGACATGATTATAGTCTGGCCAAGAGATATACGAAGAACCTACCAGGCAGTACTTGCCGCTCTTGAAACAGGAGAACTTTCTGAAGCACGGATTAGGGAAGCTGCAGAACGGGTAATTTATCAAAAAATCCGCTATGGACTTATGTAATAAGTATGTTATTTTCTAATATTTTGGCTTATAATTATATTGGTACAGTTTTACTGGCCAGTACAGCTGTACTGGATAAAAAGGTGGTATAATGTTTTCTCGAATCTTTATAAAAATACTATTTTGTGTGATCATCTGTCTCTCCTGTGCAAAACCAGGTCATCCCATGGGAAAATCCGAACAGAACAGGCTCCGCAATCCTTCAGAAGCATACAATGTGGGCCGTATTGAAGATGCAATAAGGATGCTGGATATCCCGGAGGCGGGATCTGAAGAAAAATCCCAGCTTGTCGCTCTTAATTGGGAAATACGGGAAAATGCCAAAGCGGCGCAGCTTCTGGAAGAACTCCTTGCAGATCCGCAATTTACAGCGGGAGAAACAAACGAACTTCGGCTGGAATTATTTATTACCTACAGCTTAATGGGCGATTATTCCAAAGCAGCAGCATTACGCAATGTCCTTGAACCGGCTGTACAAAGAATGGATGCCCGTACACGGGCATTATTCTTTTTTTATAACGGATATGTCTTCCATGAAATGGGCAATACCAGAAGAGCCGCAGAACTGTACAGACAAAGCCTTGATATAAACAGATGGCGTCCGGTAGCCTGGTACAGACTGGGGCTTCTTTTAAGGGAAAGTAATCCCAGAGAAGCAGAAGCAGCCTTTCAAAACTGCTGGAATCAGGACAGGGCCTTTACTGCTGCATTGCTTCCTCTGGCTCAGCTTTTGGGGGCACGGGGACAATGGGTACAGGCCAGAAATTACCTTATTACTGCCAATGCCCGGCTTCCCAATGACAGGGCAATAAGTAATGCCCTGGCAGAAGCCAGACGTCACGCCCCCGGCAGCCCCGGAGACGGTTCTTCGCTGTTACGCCGGGTAATTACGGCAAATCCTCCAAGGGTAACACCTGCGCCCCCTTCTCCGGGAGAAGGTACTCTCCGGGTAGGCCTCATCGAAAATAGAAACCTGTTTTCGGTTAAAGCCGGAGGCGATTTTATTATATACAGTGTTTCCAATAGGCAAGTACTCTACAGAGGCTCTGCAAGAGAACAATTCTGGATACAATGGAACAGGGGCAACGGAAGCGGCGCCCTGGTCATGCAGGATAGAAATAATACTATTTTACTGCAAAATAGTGCACCCATACTCTACGAACTTATAAGTAACCAGGATACTTCCATTGTTGCAGGAGTAGTAAACGGAGCTCCGGGAACTAACCGTACATACAGGGGCGCCATAGAATTCCGTCCCAATCCAGACGGCATTACTGTAGTAAATATACTGCCAATGGGGGATTATCTATATGGCGTAATACCGGCAGAAATGCCAGCAAGCTGGCCGGCAGAAGCATTAAAAGCTCAGGTCATCGCTGCCCGTTCCTATGCCATTGCCTATAGGGGAAATTTTGCAGACAGGGGGTTTGACCTTCATGGCACACCCCATTCCCAGGCCTACCATGGCGTTGCGGTAGAGCATAGAAATACAACTGCCGCAGTGGATGCCACACGCGGTATTATCCTTGTCGGAGGCAATAACCGGCCCCTGCGGGCATATTATTCGGCCAACCACGGCGGATACAGCGAAGATTCCCTTACCATGTGGGGTTATGATGCATATATGCAGGCAGTTCCGGACAGGATGCTCCCCCTGCGTACTGCTCCCCTGGCACCAAAAGATCTGCACCGCTGGATTAGGGATACTCCTACAACCTATTCCAATGTTCCCCGTTTTTCATATATTTCTTCCTACCGCTGGGAAAAGTGGGTAACTCCTACAGAACTTCGCCGCCGCCTGCCCGAAGATCCCGGAGAGATTCAACGGATAATCACCCGCGGCCGCGGCATATCGGGACGGGTTGTTGAAGTGGAAGTACAGGGAAGCAGAAGGTCTGTCCATGTAAAGGGCGATGCAATCTGGTTTGCAATGGGCGGTTTACGGTCAAGCTTGTTTACCATACGCTATAAAACAGCACCAAACGGTACCCTGGAGTATATCGTTTTCCAGGGCGCCGGACATGGCCATGGCATGGGAATGGATCAGCATGGAGCAGCAGGAATGGCCAGCAATGGAATAAGCTTCTCGGAAATACTAAGCCACTATTATCCCCGATCTACACAAAGACGGCTGTAAAGGAATCTGTAATAAAACGAGCTGCGTTGTCCAGGAGTAACCAGGTTCCTGAACATCCGCAGCTTGAAAAGATAAAGAAAACACTAGTGGTTTTTAGAACCGTACCACCAAATCGGTATAAATCACGTTATTAAAATATCCGTCACCGACAACCGGATTTGTGTAATAAAACGAATTGCCGATTTCCAGAGAAGTCCTGGAATCAATGTTTAAGCGGACTGAAGGCCGGACATTGACTACCCACAGATCATGGTCGTAGAAAAGAGAGTTGCCGCCAAAATCACCTCTGCGGTCCCAATTACCAGTCCATTCGCCGCCCATCATGTATACAGCATCAAGACGGGGTACAATTGATCCGTCAGCCAGGGTATAGCTTACCCAGGGATTAAAGCGCAGGGCAATATCGTCATGTCCGTCGGCATTGCTGATATACTGTACTGCATTAAGTCCGAAACGCAGATCGTCCATTCTGTATGCCAGGGTCTGAAAAAGGTTGATCCTGCCATCATCATTAAATAAATCATCATTATCCGGATGATACAGCCTGTCCAGTTCCACTTCAAAAATGGCAGTAAGGTTTTCTACAGCCAAAAGCCTCAATTCTCCAACAAATCTTCCTCTGGTTCTGCCATCAGTTGAAGGATAGGGGTCGGCAACAGTAGGAGTATCGCCGGTAGCTTGGTTAAAAGTCCGGAAAGAAGCAGTTACCCTGAATACTTCGGGCATGGTATAGGCAAGACCAAAGGTATATTTGGTATGGTCTTCTGCATTCATGGCAAGACCAGGGCTTACGATTCTATTATTATCGCCGCTTCCAAGCGCGCCCCGGGGGTATATGCCAACACCAAGATCAAGATTTTCAATAGGGGTTAACCTAAAGAATATCCCTGCACCCGCGCCGTTGCCTGCATCATCCCGTAAAATAACACCGGCAGTTTCGAAAGTACTATCGGAAACAAGACCTGCCTTAATCTGAAGGAAATCAACAGGCCGTACCCAGCCATAGGCAAATGCCAAACCGAGATCTTGTGTATTTGTACTATTTCCCTGAAGCTGGATCCTAAAATCTGCACCGGCAGTTCTTTCCTCATTGGAATATGAAGCATTTAGACGGAATCTGCCGCCTCCCTGTTCCGAATCAACGCCGAATACCCGTATCTGGGGGTCCGCATCGTCTTCGTCGCTGAATTCAATCCCAATACCGTAGTTCATAATGCCGCTGAACCGCAGTTCCTGGCCAAAACCGGACATTGCGATTAAGGTAACGGCAAAAACCAAACATAAAATCCTTTTCATAATAACTCCTTATAAAGATTTCCAGAACAGCATCGCCTGGCTGTGTTAAGGAGTTGTTAAAGATATACGAAAATACGGTAAAACTTTTATAAGGATTATGTTAAAAAAAAGGCCGCCGGATAACCGGACGGCCATACACCCACTTTTTATATTCCCTATCGGGAAGCCTGTTTTATCTGCAGGCTATTAGCGGAACGATTGACTTTCCCATACCAGGCTGTCATGGAATCCATCGATGGACTTAACCATCGCAAGCCAGTAATCTGCCTCGTTTCGGGAAGTATAAGGCCCTACACGGACCCTGTAAAATGTATTTCCGTCAATTAATTGATTGGTTATGATTGCAGAAAGCCCTTTGTTATCAAGAGTGCTTTTTACTCCATTTGCCCGCTCTCTGCTGGTAAAAGAACCTGCCTGTACCCAAAAATCGCGGTGGAGACTTTGCTGTGCAGGAGCTGCTGGTGCAGCAGTCTGGCGCGGAGCCTGAGGCTGAGCAGCAGGCGCAGACCGTACAGGGACAGCTTGTACTGCCGGTGCAGGTTCACTAACTACGGGCACTATAGGCGCGCTTGGAATAGGAACATTGATAACTGTTGTTACAGCGGAATCTCCATTCGAATCTACAATTAATTCAGAAATGGGAGAAGCAGATGAAGGATCCTGAAGACCCCGGTATGTTTCATCTCTGGACAAAGCATTAAGATCGGCAGTAGCAGCACGGTTTGGCAGCTCATCGCTTACAGTAGTAGCCGATGGTCTTGATCCGGAAACAGGCCTAAAAACAAGAATCGCAGCGCTTACTACGATCACCAGGAAAACCCCCACCGAAACAGCTACCAGCAGTAATTTTTTCTTTTCCTTTTTCTCTTCCATTGTACAAACCTTCCAGTATAGCATCTATCCGTTTTTCCAAAGCTCCTAAAGAGCCGGAAAAACCGGAATTACGTATGATATAAATATCGGCGGAAGGAAAAAAAAGTTGAGACCTGCTTTTCTTTTTATTTGTATTATCTGTATTGTCTAAATAGGAGGGGAAATTTCTTTGGCTTAAGAAACGATTAAATAATTCTTTGGGACGAAGTTTATCGCGCTTTACAGCCCGGTATAAACGCAGCGGCAGGGGCGCTGTTACGGCAATTATCGCATCAAGCTGCCCAAAAACGAAAAATTTATGGAGTACAGCGGCATTTATAATACAAAGGCCGCCACCCTGCGATGTTATCCAGGCACTGGCAAGATCGTTAATTACCGGATGGACAATTGCTTCCAAAATAGCCAGTTCTTCCGGTCTGCCAAAAACTTTTTTTCCCAAAAGCCGACGGTCTACCAGGCCATCGGAAGCCAATACTGCTTCGCCAAAAGAGCGGACTATTGCGGCCGTTTCCAGCCGAACTGCTTCATGACCGCATTTATCCATGTCCAGTACAGGTAAATTTCGTTTTTCCAAAAGGCTTCCAACACGATTTTTTCCCGCACAATACAGACCTGTTAAACCGATTATCATGGTTAAAGACTATTCCATGTATTCATTAAGCCAGTCAAAAAAAACTGCAATTTCGTTCCATCCGTTTAGAATCCAATTTTCTGCATCCGGATCAACGGTATAACTAATATATCTAAAAAAGGTATCATAATAATCGGAAACAGCAATTCGGTAAAAGAAGGGAGCATAAAAATTCCACCATAATTCGTCGCCTGGGCTTCGGCTTATCCCGCCGGAGATTCTGTATTCTTCCATGGTAATAAAAACAAGATGTAACATTGCCGGAATTGAATTGTTGTTTTGACTATTAAAACCCGCCTCTTGATTGTTAAGAATGTATACCATTATATCATAAGCTTCTGCCGATCTTTCTGTATTTGGTTCAAGTAAAAGAAAATAACAAAAGGCATATAAGGCCTGGGTCATGGAAGCTTCTTCCATACTTATCCTGCCCAATAGATAATTACTTCCGGCATGATTTGGATTAATTAAAAGACCTTTTTTTAATGCTGCAGCAGCTTCATCCAATTTTTCAATACGATAATAACTAACCCCTAAATTATAGTACGTAAAGGGAGTAGCTTCTTCATATTGATAAATAATTTGCAGATGAACATCTATAGCTTCTTCATTACGTCCCATATTGTTCAATGCCGAAGCTTTTAAACCAAGGAGATTGGGGATCAAACTGTCCAGATTTCGTCTTGCTGCCTGTGTTATACCCAGGTCAGCCATTTCCAGAGCAGCGGCAAAATCCCGTAAATAAATATTGGCAAACCCAATTTGATACAATATCACCGGATGCCCCGGTTCAAGCTCCAGCGCCTGCCTGTATAAATTAACAGCACTTTGGTAATCGCCCTGATCATGGCTGTTTACTCCGCGCATAACAAGTTCCTCGGCTTCGCTGTTTAGATGTATGGAATAATTTCCTGTTTCTGTCGCCGCAGGCTTGCCGGAACATCCCATTACAAAAGGAATGAGTGCCAGCAAAAATAACATTATTTTTGTATACATGAGATTCACTATAAAGGGGGGGGGTGCAGTATGTCAATCCAAAGTTTAATTTACCGGGATATTAAAACCCAACTGTTACAGAAAGTCCCACGGTAGTTTCCGATGCAGCCCCGGGTACTTCCGCTGCATTTATCGCTTCCGGAGCACTTACCGACCAGGAGGTAATGGGCTGCGGAGGTCTTAATTCTGCAAGTGCGGTTTCTTCGGGAAGGGCGGCACGGCCGCTTTGTTCATCGGCAAAGCTCGTCCTTCCTGCATCTATCAGAACAGAAAACCCCGAATCGCTGCCTGTAAATTCAATTGTTCCTTCATATACCACAAGGTTAAGTGTATCAAATTCAAAAACTGTTCCGCGGGTAGAAGCTGTTACTATCGGCCCTCGTACTTCCAGGTTAGTACGGTTTCCCAATTGTGTGTTTACATCCACCCTAATCCTGCCTGTCTGTAAACCTACATTGATAGTCTCTGTCCCTGCGGCAGCCCTAAGTTCGGAAAGTGTCAGCCGGGTAAGGGGACGTACCGTTATAACAGAACTGCCCGCCTGGATTAATGCGCTGCTTCTAAAGCCGGTAGAAATAATCGTATTCTCGGTAAGTATCATACCCTGACGGGCACCTACCCAATTGGCAGAACCGGATAATCTTACTTCTACCGTTCCCACCACTTCGCTAAGTACAGCTCTGCTGGACGGTACAGCTCTGCTGGACGGTACAGCCTGCTGGGCAGAAATACTAAAAACGGTAAACAACATCACCAGAAATAATAAATTTTTTTTCATCATATCATCTCCTTAAAACGAAAATATCGTTGCAAGTGTTATTATCCAGCGGACAGGTGCACTATTGTCCATTGCTCCGCCGGTTTGAGGAAAAAAGATCCCGCCGGTCAAAGAAACAGAAAGATCGGAAAAAGGCACCCACTGTAAAGATCCATCAATTTCTGCTCCCAGTAAATATGAATCGTCTGTAAGGTCCGGGTCTGTAAAAGTAGTGGAATCGGTTCTAAGCAGATACCTGCCTCCCAATTGTGCAGAAAGAGAGGGAAACAAGCGTGTCTGGTAATTTGCACGAATTGCCATAATCCCCGAAAAGTGAGGCTTAAGGACTGTTCCCTACGCTTCCCGTATTATGGGAAAAAAGGCCGCCATATGCGGACCATCGCCGGAAGCCCAGCGTAAACCCAGAGAAAGCCTGTCACTAAAAGAACCGGGAAGCTGCACGCCGGCTTCTGCAGAAAGTGCATAGGCAGAGCGCAGCCCTTCGGCATCGGTGTTTTCAAGCTGCACTGCTCCGGAAATGGTAAAGTCCCATATTCTATATGCAAGACTGTGCCGTACAAGCAGGTACTGACTATGATAGGTCTCCTGCGCATCGGAAAGATCAAACTGGGCAAGCAGTCCGATATATAAATGTCCCCGTTCGTATGGCCAGCCGGGAAACTCCCCGTATAGGGATGTTATAATACGGCGGGGAGCAAAGTAGCTGTCTGAAAATTCCTCCCAGTCAAAATCAATATTGTAGTCCTTTGGATCGCCGGGGCTGTTATTAATCTCTGTTGTTTTTTTATACAATAAACCGGTATACAGGGCTGCCCCTCCAAAGCGAATAGTACCCATATCATAAACCACATCTATACCGTCAAAATTTCCTTTGGCAGTAAAGCGCGATGTATCCTGCCAAGGGATACGTCCTGCCCTAAAACTGAGAGAATCCAATAAACGTAGCGACAATTCCAGCCGGAATAATTCCGGTACAACAATTAAGGTATCGTTATAGTCTGCATGTACTCCGACAGATACGTAAAAATCCCCTTCACCTAAAGGAAGCGCAAACCAGGGAGCAAGAGTAATTGTACCGCTTGTTTCTGTATCGTCAGCAGCTTCTGCACTAAACTGTCCGCCAAGAACTGCACCAAAATCAACAGCAAAAACAGGGTGTGTAAAAAAAATTAATACAAAGGTAAAAACAATGGTTTTCAATTGCTGACTCCAAACAATAACAGATCAAGCTCCTCGTTAATGCCGGCATAATTAAGACAGCTTCCAATGATCTGTAAAAGTCTTGTGCCGGAAACTGTCATGGCAGCATATGAACGTCCCTGGATAATTCTGCGATAGATTAATTCCCTGTAGGCATAACGGGGATTGCGAAACAATGAATACATAATACCGCCCTTAAACTCAAAGGCATTCATTATTAGAAAAGCCGCATCCTGCAGGGTAGCGGCCTGTGAAGCTTCTTTTGTAATCCAACCATTGGACAGGGCCAATTCGTAGGCGGCTGTTTCTGCTGCTGTTCCAGAGACCCCTGCCGGCAGCAAATCCGCAGCTCCCAATACAAAACGCGCTGCCCTTGCAACAGTAACAGTTTGTGTTTCCAGCAAAGTATCCAGCTCTGCTGCTGTTTGTGTATAGGCTAAAGCGGGAAGAAGTAAAAAAAGCAAAAGCAGATATTTCTTCATGCAGTCTCCTGTTGAAGTATTCTATATTTTTTCACGCCAAGATGGAAAGAGTCTAGATGGTAAATTCTCTCACTGCGGCACAGAGTACGCAGAGAAATGGAATGCAGTTTTACCACGAAGCAATTTTTATCCATCGTATTGTTTATTATTCTTATTCATGTTATATTTTCCTTAGGAGATAGCCATGACAAGCCGTACTGTGTTATTACAGGAAATTGACAAACTTCCATCCAAATATTTTCGTGAAGTGCTTGATTTTGTAGGGTATTTACAGCAAAAAGCCAAAAGCCAAAAGGACGATGAAATTGCTGCTTATCGGGCAATGGCTGCCGATACAGAACGAGAGCAGGAAGCCCGCGAATGGTGTAATGCTTATTTTGGCCCTGCCTGCAGTAAATGAAGCGGGGCAGCGTTTGGTGGGTTGAGTTCGACCCTTCAGTAGGATCGGAAATACAAAAAACAAGACCGGCCGTAATCATTAGTAATGATACAGCTAATAAATATCTTCCCAGAGTAGTTGTGGTCCCGCTCACCAGTAATGTGTCGCGAATATATCCAGGCGAGGCTGTAGTTACAGTTAATGACAATAAAAACAAGGCCATGACCGACCAGATTATGAGTGCAGATAAAAGCCGCTTAAAAAATAAAATAACGGAATTGTCAGATGCTGATATGGGTTCTATTGAAACAGCCATGAAATACTTTTTTAACCTCCAGTAAAAATTCCTAATTTGTACTTTCTACTTTTCCTTTCCCACTGCATTGTCCTGTTTTTCCTATGCCTCCCTTCAGTCGGCGAGCCGAAGGGGCGTATCTTCTTAATTACTCATCCCCCTTCCTTACGGCAGCCCTATATAGGTCCACGTGGGATCGCTGACGGTAGGCCGGGTATAGATTCCCGCTCCATGAGTTGCGTATACGCTAATCAAATTACCCATAAAACCACTGTCAATAAACGGAACACCGCTCCTTTTGAAAGTAACACTGGTTATTCCCCAAAAGGAAGAAAAGGCGTCATACTCTATAGTTACAACACCGTTACCAATTGTAACGCTTGTTAATTGATTTAGATAAAATGCACTTTCCTTAATAGTAATAACACTATCGGGTATAACAAGGTGACCAGTTAGCAAAGTCCCATAAAACGCCCATTCACCAATTGTGATAAGGCTGTCAGGTAACATAATTGTTGTCAATTGACTACCCGAAAAAGCATATTCACCAATGGTTTCTACACTATTACCAAATGTAACACTAGTAATAGTCATTAAACCCATATCCCCTGCAAAAGCATATTTTCCTATGGTTTTTAAGCCATTCCCGGTACTGACATGTTTAAGGTTTGATAAATGATCGAATGGTGAAATTATATGCCCATCCACAATACTATCTGCCGCTTCCGGCAAGGTCAAAGATACAACATAAATTCTGCCTGTACCTAAAATTGCATATGGATCATCAAGTGTCCCATCACTGCGCAGCCCGCCGCCGGTATTGCTGTTTGATCGGGTACATGCAGATAAATATAGGTTTACATATTTTCCTGCATCATTAAGTGCGGTAAATATTCCTTCCCAGTTTTCATTGTTCAATTGCATGGCCAGGTGCAGGTTTACAGGATTTTCCAAAGTGCCGCCTGGTGCTTCTGCAAGAAAGGGGCCTATGGCTTCGATTCTGGCAAAGCCCATCTGTATGGCAACAGAATTATTCCGGCCAGTACCTACATTTTCTGTTGAAATTCCTCTTGCATATAGTTCACCATTCAGTGTAGCTTCTACTTCAATAAGCCAGCGGCCCGGTACTACCCGAATAGTAACCGTTTGTCCCCAGCGTGCATTTTCGGTAATTGTTCTGCCGCCGGGGCCGGAAAAGCTTAGTTTGTATAGAAAATTTTCTTTTACTATGCCGCTTCTTGCCATTGTGCCTTCACTTCCCAGGTTTACACTCAGGGTAGTATCCCCGCTTTGATAACCAAGAGGGGCAAAACAGGCGCTTAATACCAGCATTAATGGAAACAAACAACCAATCGTAAAGAGTAAACGGCAAATATATTTACGGTTTTTTATGTCATATCTCCTCCGGCATAAATAGACGCAGGTCTAAATGTTGCGGTTTTTAACCTTGCACATTATACCACGAAATCTAACTTTGTCAAAGATAATTAGCATAATTTTTGCCACGTCGAGCCAGACGCACTACTCAAGCTAAAGCTTTCGCGCCTATTTTTTTTGTGGGAAATTCACCGTGCGCCACGCCATGCCAAATTTATTCATCTACACCCTTGCGGGTGCACCTTTGGGCGCCTCACGAACAGATACGAAAAAAATAAAAATACAGGAATTTTTGAATGAAAATGAGCAAAAACCGTAAAGAGCGCTAAGAAACGCAAAGCATTCCTAGAAAAACATTGAATTCTCTTTGCGTACTTTGTGTACTTTTTGCGGTAAAAAAAATTGGGTGTTTCTTAAAAAGCGTCTCCGCGCCTCTCTGCGTGAGACATTAGCCGGAAATTTCCTCTCACTGCGGCACAGAGAGCACAGAGTTTCCTGTCTGCCTATTCACCTCAGTTCTTTCTATTCCTTAGTCCAATTCGTACCAGTCCTCGTATATGTTCCAATTCGCGAATTAATAGGTGTGCTAAAATACACATCTCGCAAATTACCAAGGAAAGCGGGGAACGTTGAGTTTGAAGAAAATCCAGTCTCATCAATAAGACCTCTAAAGGTAACTCTGATAAGATTGGCACATCCCCCAAAAGCATACTCTCCTATATAGTTTACACCGCTTCCAATCACTGCACTTTCAAGACTGGTACAAGTTGAAAAAGCATCATCCCAAATATGAGTAACACTGTCTGGAATAATAATGCTGGTAATTGCAGAACTGTAAAAAGCTCCTGGCCCTATTTCTATAAGCCTGTTGGAAAAGTTTATGCCGGTAATCTTTGAGTAAGCAAAAGACCCCTCGGAAATGTCAACAACACTGTTGGGGACTGTAAAGGTACCTTCTCTTACAGGAGGAAATGCAATTAATAAATCCAGGTTTTTAGTATATAAAACACCATCCCGTAAACTATACGATGTATTTCCGGAAGATAAATTTATCGAGGCAAGGTTAATACATCCAAAAAAAGGTTCGTTTCCAATATTTGTAACACTGCTAGGGATAGTCACACCTGTCATAAGAAGACTATCTCTGAAAGCATGTGTCCCAATATTACTAACCCGAACACCGTTTATAGCTGCGGGTATATATACATGTCCGCTTGCTACTCCTAGCTTACCCGTTATAGTGCCTGTATTTTCGATAAAATCAAAAAAGTCCAGATTATAATTCGGGCCGGCCTGGAGCATTTGTATTGTAACTTCATTATTCTGCCCGGATTTAACATTAACAATTTCAGTTTTTTCGGCGTATAACTCCCCGAATAGATACGACCTTATGATAATAGTCCATCGACCGGGTTTAACATCAAAGTTTGCAATTAATACCCCCGGTAAAAGCGTATGGTTTTGAACACCGGAAGGGCCTCTAAGCTGTACCCTATGTTCCAGCGCAGGAAGATTTAAAAAACGATCATCCCATATAGCAGCTCTTCCGGCGCTGCCTCCAAAGTTAAGGGTCAGGACTGTATCCTGGCTATAATAATCCAGAGGGCTAAAACATGCGGATAATACCAGCGTCCATACTGGTATTATCCATAGGAGTTTTTGCCTTGCAAAAACTCCACCTAAAGCATATAAACACCGCCCTCCTTGGCGGCAAGCAGCCAGCAAATAAATTAAAAAATAATTACGATTTTTCATGAAACACAAACATCCTTATTCTTCGTATTCGTTTTAATTCGTTCCTAATCATCATTCCCTCTCTGCGTTCTCCGCGTTTCTGCGCCTCTGCGCGCGAAAAAAACCAATATGGTTTAATGAAACTCTCCCCACGACTTGCCAATTTCCACATTTACCCGCAAGGGAATTGTCAAAGCAATGGCATTTTCCATTTCATATTGAATTAAAGCTGCCGCCTCTTTTGCTTGTTCTTTTGGACATTCAAATATTAACTCATCATGTACTTGCAGCAAAAGCCGGGCTGGACTGCCGGCGGAAAGTTTTTTGTCAAGATTAAGCATGGCAGTTTTTACTATATCGGCTGCCGATCCCTGGATGGGGGTGTTTACTGCAACCCGCTCTGCAGCAGCTTTTTCTGTTTTGTTCCTGGAATTAATATCGGGTATATAACGGCGGCGGCCTAAAATCGTAGAGACATAGCCGCTTTGTTCTGTCTGTTTTATAAGCTTTTCAATAAAAGAACTAACTCCGGAATAAGTAGAAAAATAGGCATTAATAAATGCTGCCGCTTCGCTGCGGCTTATCATTAATTCGTTGGAAAGCCGGAAGGCGCTCATGCCGTACATCACTCCAAAGTTAATGGTCTTGGCAATACGGCGTTTGTCGGTATTTATTTCAGTCTCGGGAAGCTTAAATATTAACGATGCTGTGCGGGCATGGACATCTACCCCTTCCTTAAATGCGGCAAGCAAATTTTCATCCTGGGAAAGATGAGTCAGCACCACCAGTTCTATTTGATTATAATCTGCAGAAATTAATACATGACCTTTTTTGGCTGTAAAGGCTTCCCGTATGCGGCGGCCTTCTTCTTCGCGTATGGGTATGTTCTGCAAGTTTGGCTCTCTCGAAGAAAGCCGTCCTGTGGCAGTTCCTGTCTGTATAAAACTCGTATGGATGCGTTTGTCTTTATCTGCCAAATCTACAAGACCGTCAATGTAGGTAGACTTTAGTTTAGACAGGGTACGGTGGCGAAGTATTAAAGCAGGAACCGGATCATGGCGGGATAATTCCTTTAATACATCAACATCGGTTGAAAAACCTGTTTTAATTTTTTTTGTTGGAGTTAGTTTTCTTTCGGTAAACAACACTTCCTGAAGCTGTTTGGGAGAGCTTAGGTTAAACTCACGGCCTGTTAGCGCCCAGGCTTTTTCCTGGACTGTATTCATTTCGGAAAAAAGTTCCACTCCGTACTTTTTTAATACTTCCGTTTCTATTTGTATTCCTTCTCCTTCCATTTCTGCCAATATGGGCAAAAGGGGCATTTCCAGATCCAAAAAGAGCTTTAGGGAATCGGCCTTTTCCAGGCGGGGACCAAGAAGGCGCATTAAACGCAAGCTTACATCTGCATCTTCTGCCGAATAAGAGCAGGCGGCTTCCAGGGGAACCTTATCAAAAGTTTCTCCTTTGGGAACTACATCATCATATCGTATGGTAGTATGATCAAAAAAATATAAAGCCAAAGAATCCAGATTATAATTCATTCGCTGAGGATCAAGTACCCAGGCAGCAATCATCGTATCCCATATCCGGCACTTCCACCTGTCCATACCCCAGCCCCGGCTTACCTTGTAATCGTATTTGGCATTATGAGCTATAACGATCATTTTAGGATCACAAAATAGGGGCACAAGAAGAGCGCGGACTTTATCCGGATCAACAAAGGGAGCTTCTCCATTGTATAGAGGGTCTTTGTGTGCAGCAAGCGGAACATAGTATGCTTCTTTTGGTTTAACGGCCAGGGAAATCCCAATAGGACTGGCATTCCATGCATCCAAAGAATCGGTCTCAAAGTCCAGTGCAAGAAGTCCCTGTTTATGTGCAGTCTGCAAGAGAGTAGCAAGTTCCTTTTCGTCAAGGATGATCTTGTAGCTGCCTTCTCCCAAAAGAGAACTATCAACAGCGATCTGCACAGGTTCCTCGGTCTTATCTTCTCCCGGCCAGGCTGCTCCTACATCAGTAATCTTGACATGGGGATCAAGCTGACGTGCACTTTGTACTATTCCTTCACGAATTAATACTGCAGCCCCTGCAGACCTGTTAAGCTTTTCTATGGATAATTGTTCTATTTTTATATCAGGCAGCGGGACCTTTGTTTCCAGAGTAATTAACTTTTTGGAAAAATAAGCACTGTCCTTTCCTTCTGCAAGTTTTTTCCCTACAGATCCTTCTATTCCGGCAATATTTTTATAAATCTCATCCAAAGAACCATACCGGGTTATTAATTTTGCGGCTGTTTTTTCCCCTATTCCCTTAACGCCGGGTATATTGTCAGAGCTGTCTCCGCTTAAAGAGAGAAGGTCTAGAATTTTTTCCGGCGGCACTCCCCATTCGGCCTTTACATCCTCTGCCCTGGTAAGACCATAGGGCAGTCCTGCACCGTCCAGCTTCGCTGTACCGTCCAGCTTCGCTGGACCTGCTTGCTCTTTTTTTTGGGGCCGCAGTTGGTACACACCAGATGTGCCGGCACCGCTATTTCCCAAAAGCTGGAGCAGATCCTTGTCCGAAGAAAGTATATAACATGAGCGGTCTTCGGCCTTGCATTGTTCTGCCAGCGTGGCAATAATATCATCAGCCTCATAAGCATCTGCACGGATAAGAGGTACACCCAAAGCAGTTAGAAACTCCTCCACAAGCGGCACCTGTGCATGAAGATCGTCGGGTGTTTTTTGCCTTGTAGCTTTGTATTCTTCGTACATCTTATGGCGAAAGGTTGGAACCCTGGAATCGAATGCTGCGGCAAGCAAAAGCGGCTTTTGTATCTGCACAGTTCCGTCAGCCTTAAGTTCCGGCGCTCCATTATCAATAAGGGCCGTTAAGGTCCGGGCAAAACCAAACAGGGCAGATATATTTTGTCCCCTGGAATTTTTTAGAGGCCGCGATACAAATGCAAAGTACGATCGGTAAATTAATCCATAGGCATCGATTAGATAAAGAGGATATTGCATGGTTTATTCCCTAAACCGGTAACCGGCAAGAAAAATCAACAGATGCCTGGTATTAGTTTCATCTGCGCTGTTTCTATAATAAAGATTATATTGGTAACTAACACCCAGATAAAAACCGGAAATAAGAGAGCTGGTTATTTCAATGCCAATTTGAGGAGAAATGCCAAAGCGCAGTCCCGAATCGTTTTTATCTATTTTTTCTATTTGTTTGATCCCCAAACCAAAGCCAAAATTTGCTTCCAGGGCAAAAATACCAAAACGCAGAGGCCTTGCATAAATTTGGCTGAATATTTCGGCCTGCCAATAATCACTGTCGGCATAGAAAAAACGCAGTCCTCCATAACCGGTTCCAAAAGCGCCGTAATATACTTCGCCCCTGTCCAATACAAAACCATACCCTCCCTCAAAAAAAATACCATTATATGCCCAATATCCGCTGCGTACAAATCTTTGATTATTGTACAGTTTTTCTGCTGCGGCAATTCTTGTTTTATCTCCGTTGATCATACCGACAGATCCAATCCGCCATGTTCCGTTTTCCAGTACCCAGCTTGTTCTAATAACCCTTCCCGATATTAAAAAATCTACCCTATATGCATCTTCTTCCGCTTCAATATGTAAAATTCTTGGTTCAGCATTTCCTGGTCTAAAAAAGAATGGCAGTGAATCATAACCAAGTTCGGCAAGAGCCCAAAAGAGTATATATAATGGATATCTGCTGAATTCTCCGTATAACCTGTCTTTAACAAATGCCCTGTAATATGCATATTCAACATTATCAAGAAAGCTTTGATAACTAAGCCAATCATACAATTCAAAAAAACCGCCTTCCCAATCCTTAATGACAGCCTCCAAACGCTGATCAAGTTTTTGCCGTTCGGTTTTTTCGTCCCGTACAGGATTAAATGCCTGTGCCAAAAATATGTGTACTGCATCAACAGGGATGGAATAATTTGCCGCCTGGCGAAAAAAGGCGCTTCTTGCATTAACGCCTGCAACCAGATATCCCAATGGAGAAGCTGAATCGGCAACCAATAGGGGGCCGCCGGAATTGCCCGGATCTACCTGGCTTGTATGCTGGATAAAGGGCCCTTCTACTGTTTCGTCATCTTCGTCCCAGGGTCTTTTTGGCAGCATTACCTGAGCGTTGGAAATTTGACCCCGGCTAAACTGCCAAACCGGCTGCCTGCCCAGGGCCGGAAAGCCCGCACTGAATATTTCCTCTCCCTCCCTAACTGGTCTATTAAGCAGTGATAGACCTTCCCTTTCCGGAGCATTATCCGGATCAAAGGAAAGCAAGGCAAGATCCATTTCTTCGTCTGCTGCTATAAGCGTCAAATTCGAATAAACCGTTGTTTCGCCCAGTGAATGTTCAAACGTTATTGAATAACTCCAGCTATACATAATTACATGCCAGTTGGTAAGAACATAGGTATTGCCGTCATCTGCTTTAAAAAGAAAACCCGATCCAACAGGATGTTCATAGGGAGGCATTCTTGGTATTCTTCCATCAGTTTCTTCTGACCATAAGGGTCCTTCTGAATAAAGTAAATCTATTTTAATTTTATCTACAAAAGAAATTATATCCGGATGATCCGCTACGCTAATTAAACCAACATATTCCCGAAGATTAATCTGGGCAAAACTATTTTGTGTAAAACAAAATAAAATAAAACAAAAGAAAAAACGATACATACCAACTCCTACATATTAAAAACGGCAAGTCTATGACAGGCCTCTTGTATATGGTCCCGGCGGCCAAATGCAGAAAAACGGATAAAGGACTGTCCTGCCGGACCAAAACCGGAACCGGGAGTGGTTACAATACGGCAGCTTTTTAATATTTCTTCAAATACTTCCCAGCTATCCCTGCCGGGAAAATGCGCCCAAATATACGGTGAATTATCTCCCCCAACTACAGAAATTCCCAGTTTTTGCAAAGCACTGCGGATTAATGCAGCATTTCCAAGATAAAAATCGCAGAGCTGCCTAATTTCTTCCATACCTTCTGTTTGTAATGCCGCTAATCCCCCTGCCTGTGCAATATTGGAAGCTCCGTTAAAAATTGTCCCCATAACACGGTGCCAGTCACTGTTAATTCTTTCCCCTCCTGCATAACAGAGTTCTTTGGGAACCACTGTCCAGCCCAGCCTTACTCCGGTAAAACCAGCCGATTTGGAAAATGAATTTACTTCTATGGCACATTCCCTTGCGCCGGGTATTTGATAAATTGACCTGGGCAGCTGCGGGTCTCGTATATATTCACAATAGGCAGCGTCAAAGATAATAATGCATCCCTTATTCTTTGCTGCAATAACCAATTCCATAAGCTGTTCCCGTGTTGCTGTTGCTCCTGTAGGGTTATTTGGAGAGCAAAAATAAATGATCGAACTTTCGGGAACTTTGGAAAGATCGGGGAAATAATTGTTTTCTGCGGTACAGGGAAGATATACAATTCCTTTATAACCTTCACCTGCCCAATTCCCTGCTGCGCCGATTAATACCGATCCATCTACATAAACCGGGTAGGAAGGATCCTGCACAACTGCTGTTGTTTCCGGGCCAAAAAGCAGCTGCAGCCGGCCTATATCGCATTTTGCTCCGTCAGAAATAAAGATTTCTTCTATAGAAAACGAATTACCGGAAAATGAGTTGCCGGAAAGCGAATCACTGTAAAATACATCAATAATTTTTTTTCGTAATTCGGGAAGGCCCTCATCCTGGTATCCGCTGTAGCCTTCCCTTGTTCCAAGTTTTTCTGCTCTTTCAATAAGTCCCTTGCCGGTATGAGGCAATATGGGCTCGGTTGTATTACCCACCCCCAGACTGATTATCCTGGTTTCCGGTCTGGCAGGATCTTCTGGGTTGGCTGCGGCAAACTCCTTCCTTCTCCTGGCAATTTCGGGAAAAAGATATCCTGCCTTTAAAGCGCTTAAGCGGGTATTCCGTTTTACCATAATACACACTCTTTGCTGCTGCAATTCACTATTTTAGCCCTTCTTTTAATACAAACACCGGACATTGTTTCCCGGTAGCATTAAATACTTCTACCATAGGCATAGACTGTCCTTTAATACCAAACATTTCGCAGCCGCGGGGAAATTCCTTATCCCAGGTAACCTTAAAATAAGCGCATTTTAAGCAATTTGGTTTTTTGCTTTCAGCCATGGTATGTATATAGAATACGGGGATAGAAAAAATCATTCAACTGGTATAAACTGCAAAATATGGCTCTGATAATAATCATAATTGTTCTTGCCGTGGGCATAGGGTTTTTGGTATTTTTTATAGCCAAATCTGTATCAGTACCAAAACGGGCAGATCAGATTTCCTCTTTTTTACAGAGGGGAAAAACACAGGTAGTTATTAAGGCCTCGAAAGCTATATTGGCAAAGGAACCAAAAAATGCCGATGCCAGATATTTTTTGGGCAAAGCCTACTTAATGGAAAAAAAAGAAGACTTGGCTTTTAGTGAGTTTAAAAATCTAAGCCAGTCAGGCGCAATGGGCAATTTTATCCCCGAAGAAGATTTTCGCAAGGATCTTGCACAGCTTTTTGTTAAAAAAAAGCAGACCGAAGAAGCCCTAAAGGAATATATCCTTCTAATTAAAAAGAAACCGGAAAAAGCGGAATACTATTACTGGGCAGGGAAGCTTTTTACCGAACGGAACCGTATGGATATGGCCCAGAATTATTTACGCAAAGCTGCCGAATTGGCACCGCGGGATGCCAATATCCAGTTCGAGCTGGGAGTAATGCTGTACAAAAGTAAAAACAGTGTAGAAGCAAAGGATGCTCTGGAACGTTCATTAAAATATAAGGCAGACAATTCCCAGGCTTATTTTTATTTGGGGAAGATCCAAAAAGATGCAAAAGATTATCCGGCTGCCGCTGCAACACTGGAAAAAGCTGCCCGTGATCCAGCATACCGTCTGCGTGCCATGCTGGAACGGGGAACTTGTTATATGGCCCTTAATGCATTGGACAAAGCCATTCCCGATCTGGAACGGGCAGTAAAGGCAATAAGCGAAGAAGGCCTCCAGGAAAGCCTCTATGCCCGGTACTATTTGTCCATGTGTTACGAAAAAAACCACGATATGGAAAAAGCCATAGATCAGTGGGATAAGATCCATACCATAAAAACAGGATTCAAGGATGTAGATGCCAAACTAAACCAATACCAGGATCTGCGGAGTGATGATGCAATCAAGGATTTTCATAGTGCAGGAAACCAGGAATTCGCAGAAATCTGCAAAAAACTGGTTATCGTTGGATTATCTTTGGGTGTTAAATCTGCTAAAGGCATTCCCGATGGTGTAGAATTGGTAGCCATAGAAGATGCAGCGTCGCGAAAACCGCCCCAGCTGGTCAGGATTTACCGTTCTCCGGAAGTGACCGATGAGGGCAAGATACGTTCCATTCTTGATGATGCCAAAGCACAAAACATGATAAGGGCAGTAATAATGACCAGCTCTGGTTTTTCCCGTTCCGCCATAAGCTTTGCAGAATCCCGGCCTGTGGAATTGTATGATAAAGATAAGCTTCAAAAGTTGTTGGGAAAAGCCCTTTCCAAAAAATGAGGTAGCTGTTATGCCGGTTCTTTCCATACAATCCCATGTTGTCTATGGCCATGCCGGAAACAGCGCAGCAGTCTTTCCACTCCAGCGTTTTGGTCACGATGTCTGGGCAATAAATACAGTAGAATTTTCCAATCATACCGGTTACAAGGCCTGGCGGGGGCAGGCTCTTAGTCCTAATTTGATGGAAGATTTAGTATTGGGCCTTGAAGAACGGGATGTATTAAAACACTGTAAAGCGGTTTTATCCGGTTATCTGGGAGACCCGGTAATGGGCAGAGCGATAATTGCCGCGGTAAAAAAAGTCCGCTCTCATAACCGGAAGGTGTTGTATTGCTGCGATCCGGTTATGGGAGATGTAGGACGGGGATTTTTTGTAAAACCGGAAATTCCGGATATTTTTAGGAAAGAAGTTATCCCCTTAGCAGACATTATTTCCCCCAACCAGTTTGAACTGGGCGTGTTAAGCGAAATGAATATTGAAACATTGGATGATGTACTTAAGGCGGTTAAGCGCCTGCATGCAGTCGGGCCGGGAATTATTCTGGTTACAAGCCTTAAAACTGACCATACTTCAAATATAGGCATGCTGGTTTCCAATGGAAAAGAAGCATACAGGATAAGTACCCCGGAACTATATTTTGAAGATGTTAATTTTATGGCAGGATCCGGGGATCTTTGTACTTCGATTTTTCTTTCCCGTTATCTGGAAAACAACGATATTTGCTATGCGCTTGAAAAGACCGCTGCATCGGTGTTTGGAATAATGGAAGCAACCCAAAAGGCAAAAAGCCGGGAGCTTCTTTTAATTGCCGCTCAGGACAAACTGGTAAATCCGTCGCATTCTTTCCGGGTTATAAAGGTTTAAGCAGATTATTATATGGATAAGTTTTTTCAAAAAACACCGTATAAGCGTTTTGTGGAATTTACATCGCTCCAAACAGATCGTTATGCCCTGCTTTGTTTAATTTTGGATGAATGTTCCCTCCCCCATCAAATGCTGGAAATAAAAGGTAAACGGCATATTGCCGTACCAGGCTGGCCGGCACAGAAACGTAAAGCAAATATGACAATATTAACTGCACACTATGACAGAACTGCCGGCAGCCCCGGCGCCAATGACAACACAGCGGCTGTTTTTCAGTTAATAGAAACAGCGTATCGTCTAACAGACAATGAAATTTCTTTACAGCAGCTTCCTGTCTTATTTGTTTTTACTGACGGAGAAGAACTTTCAGAAGGAGAAAGCCTTTATCTTCAAGGTTCGTATAATCTGGGTTTGTATATAAAAGAGAGCGGGTTAAGAAACTGTCCAATTTTTAGCTTTGATGCCTGCGGAACAGGGGATACTTTGATTATTTCTACTGCAGCAGATCAGCTTATTAAAAATGAAATCGCCGCAGGAGCAGAAACAACCCGGCGGAAAGTCCGGAATCTGCGCAGAAAAGCCCTGGAAGCCGCCCGGAATGTCCGATTGGAGAAAGTACAACTGCTGCCTACTCCATTTTCCGAAGATGCAGGCTTTCTTCTTGCCGGTATTGCTGCTCAAACCATAACGGTACTGCCCTCCAGCGAAGCGGCACTTGTACGGCGGGAGTTACCTTACACCGGTAATACAGCAAACAAGCGTCTTATTCCCGAAACATGGAGAATCCTAAACGGCCCGGGGGACAGCCTGGTACGGCTTACGCCGGAATACTGGAAAAAAATTACTGCTTTTATGGAAGCGCTAAGTCAGCTGTAATTAAATCCGCTGATCCTGCACAGGGTTTTATCAATTTTTTCCATTAACTTTTCTGTTTTAATATTTTCCCTTTTACTTTTTTCTATGGAAAATTCCCTGTTAAGCTGTTCCAGAATGGCAAAGCTCTCCTGCAATAACAGGCCGATTTTTCCTGGAAAGGGAGGAGCTGCGCTTAAAGCAATTTTGGAAAACATAATTAAACCTGCCATGGTCACTGCTCTTTGAAGACCGCGTATAAGACTCCCTTCGGCAATAATTATTGGGCCGCCGGTAAAAAGAATTTTCCCAAAGGGCGGATAAAGGTTACACAAAGAAATCATTATTATACTTATAAGCATTAAAACAGGACGGGGTTTTTTTCCCATTGCATACGCCAGTATAAAAAAAAGCAAACATAACGCTGCACGGACAGGAAGATACGGAACTAACAGAAAAAAAGCTGCCAGGCACAACAGAAATATGCTGTGTATAGAAAAAACAAAGGTTCTGCTGGAATCTAACGCAGCAGTTGGTTCATGCTGCCGGGCAAGCACCCGGGAAGATACAGCTTTTTCACGCTGTAAGCGCAGCCATTGCGATTGCCGGGAAAATGCTTCGGCAAAAAACCCAAGGACTGCACCGCTTACTATTCCTGCTGCCAGAAAGGGCGGTGCCAGAAAGGATATTCCATATCCAAAAACCAAATAACGTGCCAGTAGAAGCTGTGCAGAATTGGATGCAAAAGCCCCAATAATGCCAATCCCTGCCAGTGAAAAAATACATTTTCCTTTATATGTTATTCTGCGAAGTATAAACATACATACAGCGGACAATCCCGTTCCAACCAGAGAAAACAACAGTATATAGGAAAAAAGCGTACCTGTTATCAAAGATTGTCCAAAAACCTTAATCAATGCCAATAAAAAAAAATGCTTGGCAGTAAAAATATCCAAAGCAATTAATAATGGAAGATTTGCAAGCCCTAAACGCATAAAGGGCAGAGGTTTTGGAATAACATGATCAAGGGCAGAAAGAAAAAGACACAAGGCCCCCAATAAGGCTATATCTCTGCTTTCGGCCTGCCTGTCCAGCCGGTATAATTCGGCGGAACTACCAGACCACTGCATCAAGCTCTGCCTCTACTCTTTGTCCGGCGCTTCCCTCTACCCGTATCAGGACAGCATTCGGCAGGCAGGCAATCCATTGAGCTTTGCGGTGTATGATGCCGGAAGCAATGCAAATTTGATTAGCGCAGGGAGAAGATAAAAAGCGCGCCTTCCCGTCTTCTAATTCAATAATGGTATTCCCCAGCGGCCCGGGAACAGTTACCCTGACATTCTGATCCAGGCTGTAAATCCAGTTTTCCCTGTTCCCGTTTATTATAAAATGTAATGTATCGGCGGCAGCACCGTATATTCGGACAGTAAGAAAAATAGTAAGTGCTGCAGTAATTAGCAAAATAATCCAATCTGCAAGACGCAGGTTTTTTAAAACCACATTAATACAGCTTTTCTAAACACCCACGACAGCAGTAACTTCCGGCAGCTCTTTTTTAATATAATCTTCTATAACATTTTTCAGTGTCATGGTAGCCATGGGACAGGAACCGCAGGCGCCGGTAAGTTTGACAGAAACCTTGCCGTCTGCATCGATAGAAACAAATTCAACATCACCGCCGTCAGCCTGGAGGGAAGGACGGACATCTTCTAAAGCGCTCTTTACTTTTTCTTCCAGCATGGTTTGCTCCTTAAAAAATTATAGCATTTAACAATAACAAATAAACTATATCAGGGAATGCCGGAAAAAGCAATTCCCAAATCTGCCAGCACTTTCCTTAGTATAGTTTCGCTGTTTTTTTCCAGCGGCCCCAGGGGGAGCCGTGCCGGCCCTGAGGGAAGCCCCATCCAGTTCATTGCAGCTTTAACCGGAACAGGATTTGTTTCGATAAAAGCATTTTTCATTAAGGGTAAAAGTTCATAATGAATTTTTCGCGCTTCTTCAAAATTACCGGAAAGACAGGCGTCTGTTAAAAGTTTTATTTTTTGAGGCACAATATTGGCAATTACAGAGACAAGCCCGTCACCGCCAAGGGCAATAAGGGGCAGCGTCATGGCATCATCACCGGACAATACCCAGAAGGGATTGTCTGTGCCTTTCCGGGGTCTGGCAATTCGTTCAATAATATCGGTCATTTGAACTATATCTCCAGATGCTTCCTTAACCCCGGCTATTCCCGGAATAGCAGCAATTTTTTCCATTAAAGAAGCAGGTATATTTCTTCCGGTACGGCCGGCAATATTGTATACAATAATGGGCAGTCCTGTTGCAGCGGCAAGTTCAAAATGTTTAAGTAAACCTGAATCGTTGGGCTTGTTGTAGTAAGGAGTAACCACCATGGCGGCATCGGCTCCCAAATCCCTTGCCCGTTTTACATAACCTTCCATATGCCTTGTCGAATTGGAACCTGCCCCAATAATTAAGCTAACCCGGCCTGCATTTTCCTTAACAGCCAGTTTGATAAGCTTTTCTTCTTCATCATCATCCAGAGTAGGAGTTTCTCCCGTTGTTCCCAGCGGTAAAATTCCGTCTATTCCCGCATCTATCTGATAATTAATAAGCGAACAAAATCCGTCATAGTCAGGATCTCCGTTGTCTTTCATTGGAGTAATAAGCGCAGTATAAGCTCCTTTAAACTCTTTCATTTATTGACCTCTTTTAGTACATCATCCATTGTATAAATACCGCGCCGTGGTTCTCCGTCTTTAGAACCCATAAGCCATTCTGCAGCGAGTATAGCGCCGGAGGCCAGGCCTTCCCTGTTCCGGGCTGTGTGGGTAATTTCTATGGTATCTGCAGGGGAATCTAAAAAAAGCGAATGTATTCCCGGCACAGAACCCTGACGCAGACTGGCAAAGTAAATTGTCTGGCTGTCCGGCTTTTCTTCCTTTGGTACTTCCCACTGCACTTTGGTTTTTCGTTTTAAAAGCGGTAATATCCTTTCAATTAATGTTCTGGCAGTTCCGGAAGGACTATCTGCTTTTTTATTATGATGAATTTCCAGTCCCCCTATATCATATTGATCAAAAGAATCTATTAAAGCTGCTGCATGGGCCGCTATACGGTAAAACAGGTTTACTCCTAAAGAAAAGTTTGATGACCAAAGCAGCGCTGTTCCGGCTTTTTCCACTGCTGCACTAACTTCTTCCATGCGACTAAGCCATCCGGTAGTTCCCGACACAACAGAAATACCCAGCTTGGCAGCAGCCAAAATATTGTCTGCTGCTGTATCCGGCTGAGTAAATTCTATAAATAAATCGGGATTACCTGCCTCTTCTGCTTTGGAGGGAAAGGAATGAGACAGAACAGCTCCGGATTTGGGCTGTTCATTGGAACAAAGGGGATCTATTACCAGGGTAATCCTGTGGCCTTTGTCTAAAGCAGCCCTTTCTGTCATTTTACCCATTTTTCCGTATCCAATAAGACCTATCTTCATAGGATAACTATACGCGTGATGGATAATTTTGTCGACAGGCTCCAGAAAATTTTATTATTCTGTTACTCATCCCCATGCAAAAGATAATCGGATTTGATTTCACCTACTGCTTCGACAAACCGCTCGTTCAGCTCATCAAGATACTTATGTATCCGTTTAGTCTGCCTGCTGTCCAGCGGATTAGTCATAAAAAGCTGGTAGGGTTCTACATCCAACACAAGAACCAGCTTTGAAATTGTTTCCGGAGAAACCCATTTCTTCCTGTTTTCCACATCATTTACAAAGTTATGTGCTAGACCTGCCTTGCTGGAAAGGGCAAATTGTGAAAGATTCTTCTTGTCACGGTAATGCTTTAAATTCCTTCCAAAAATCTCGCGGATTTCCTCACCGCTGAAATGCTTAGCCATACTTCTGTTTAACCCGAAAAACAATTCCCTGCAAATAACCGGTAGACGATTTTCACAGCCATTGGCTGTATTTTTATCTATATTATATTGCAATAGTTGTACTATATTATAATGGATTAATAAATGGTTTTGTCAAAAACAAAAATATTTCCTTGCAAGTATATGCGCTTTATTTTATGCGTATTTAACATATTTATCTGCATGTACAAGCTGGTAGAATTCCTTTTCGTCCAGTGTTTCTTTTTCCAAAAGGGTATTTGCAATTATATCCAGCAGATCTTTTTTTTGCTTTAAAAGTTCGGTAACCTTTGTGTAGCGTTCTTCTACTATCCGGGCGATTTCATCATCAATATATTGCTGAGTCGCTTCGGAATATTCCCGCTGAAACATCGGATCAATACGTTCATTTCCGGGAAGACCGGGCCTGCTTGTTAAAGCAACATTACGAAAACGTTCGCTCATACCATAGTCGGTGATCATTTTTCTTGCTATGTCAGTAGCTTTTACCAAATCGCTGGAAGCTCCTGTTGAATATTCTCCCGAAAACATTTCTTCCGCTATACGGCCTCCCAATAATATGTCTATTCTTCCCAAAAGATCTGTTTGGGTAATGGTATAGCGATCTTCAACAGGAAGCTGCATGGTATAGCCCAATGCAAAACCGCGGGGAATAATTGATATTTTTTGAACAGGATCAGATCCAGGCGTAAAGGCTGCAACCATGGCATGCCCTGCTTCGTGGTATGCAGTAAGGCGCCTTTCTTCCGGTTTAAGCACTCTGGTTTTTTTCTGGAGTCCAGCTACGGTTTTTTCGATAGCTTCGTCAAAATCCCGCTGTTCAACAAGCCTTCTGCCGGATCGCACTGCCAAAAGAGCTGCCTCGTTTACAATATTTGCCAAATCGGCACCGGAAAAACCGGAGCTAATCCGGGCGACCACACTAAGGTCTGTTCCGGAAGCCAATTTAACATTTTTGGAATGTATTTTAAGTATTTCTTCCCTGCCCTTTAGATCCGGTCTGTCAACAAGTACCTGACGATCAAAACGGCCGGGCCTAAGCAAGGCAGGATCAAGTACATCCGGCCTGTTAGTAGCAGCAAGGATTATAAGACCGCCAGTACCGTCAAAGCCGTCCATTTCTACCAATAGCTGATTAAGAGTCTGTTCCCGTTCATCATTGCCGCCGCTAATGGCATTAATTCTGCTTTTCCCTATGGCATCCAGTTCGTCGATAAAGATAATGCAGGGTGCCTTGGTACGGGCCTGCTTAAACAGGTCGCGTACCCGTGCAGCGCCGACACCGACAAACATTTCTACAAAGTCTGCGCCGCTCATGCGGAAAAAAGATACTCCTGCTTCTCCGGCCACTGCCCGGGCTAAAAGGGTTTTACCTGTCCCGGGGGGTCCTACCAATAGTACCCCTTTGGGGATCTTGCCTCCAATTTCGGTATACTTCGCAGGGCTTTTTAAGAAATCAACAACTTCAACAAGTTCTTCCTTTGCTTCGTCCACTCCGGCTACATCCCTAAAACGCGTAGGAATATCCCCTTCGGCAACAATAACCGCCTTGTTCTGCCCAACAGAAAGTACATTACCCCCTAAACCAGAACGCTTCATTAGATAACGAAAAATAATTATAAAAATACCAATAGGAAGAACATACGATAAAATTAGATTTAAAATTGCCCCGCCCTGCCGCGAAACGGCATAGTACGAGATATTCATTTCGTCCATTAGTTTTATAAAATCCGGATCATTTATCGGAATAGTCCGGTATGTCTGTTCCTCCTCCTGGGGATCATCCCGACTATTCCTTAGAAGCGGAAGGCTAAAGCTTTCTTCCCTTTCCGGTCTTTCTTCTGTAAGAAACCCGGTAAAGGCCGATTCGCTTAATTCCACCCGTTTAATTTCGCCCGATGTAATCTTGCTTTTAAATTCAGAATAATCAATAACTTCATAGCTGCGATTTCTCATGTAATAGTTAATAATAGTTACCATTACCATAAAGAGGACAAAGTAAATTACCGGAAACTTCCAAAACGGACGCTTTGGTTCCTCAGGTTTTTTTTGATAGGGAAACTTTTTGTCCTCTTTGTCCTGCCCATTACCGGGAAACCCCTCCGGCCCGTCCATGGGACCTCCCGGAGGACCGCCCAAAGGGCCGTCACCACTCATCTATGGCTCCTATATAGTACAGAATACAGCATAAAATGGAAAAAAACCAGAGAGGTAAATCTCTAATTTGCACTCCTCGTTACAACAACATCAATCCCGCTGCCCTTCCAGTCTGAAATTACAATATCTCCAAGCTGTACCGGCAGCATAATCCTGGTTTTATAAATATCTGCCAGCAATGCAGGAATTTGTTCTTTGGGACAGGGAACATTGGTTCTAACGGGAAGACGCTTTAATACAGAGGGAGCGTTATCCGTCATACTTACAGCACAAGTAGCAGTAACTAAACGTCTGGGATTACAAATTTCTTCCTGTGCATAGGCTATTCCCCGCGGACAGCGGTTGCCGCTTACTGTTACATTTTCAGCACCCTTTTCTTCCACGGACAATAAACAGCCTTGCGGACAAACAATACAAATCAATTCCCTATTCATTCTTATTTCCTACTTCCTCATTCCTAATTCCTATTTTTCTCAAACTATCCTAAATTCCAAAACCGAATTGCTTTTTACCTTGTGAGCTGCCAAATCATCCGGTCCGATAATAAAGCTAATCATTTCCGAAGGCTGCACATAGCTCTTTTTTATTTTTCGAATAAGCTGCTTGTCCAGTTTTAGTTCCAGCGTTGCATTATTTTTTACAATCAGCGAGCGAAGGTATATCCGGTTTTCCTTTTGAGGATTTATCCGGCCCGGGCTTACATAACGCACGTTAGACCCGGCTTTTGTGTTTATTTGTAGTTCCGGACGGCTGCCCTTAAGCCAGTCTGCGGCATAGAGTCCTGCGATCCTGCTCTCCTGGCTAACCCAGTCTGCAAGGTCGTGCACATGAAGCACATTGCCGCAGGCAAATACGCCGTCGATGGTGGTCATTAAACCGGAATCTACCAGGGGGCCTCCGGTATCGCCGGACATTTCTACCCCTGCTGCTCTGGAAAGTTCGTTTTCCGGAATAAGCCCCACAGAAAGCAGTACCGTGTCACAGGCTATGCGGAAGGATTTTTCGGGAACAGGTACGCCGTTTTCAAGGGGAGTAACTTCAACTCCTTCGACCCGGTCGTTGCCAAAAATGCTGGTGGTCTGGCAGGAAAGATACAGGGGTATATCAAAATCCTTTAAGCACTGCACTATATTGCGGGTAAGACCGGCAGGATACGGCATTATTTCTATTACTGCTTTTACTTTACAGCCCACCCAATTCATGCGCCGTGCCATAATAAGGCCTATGTCGCCCGAGCCGATTATTACGATTTCCCTGCCGGGAATATATCCTTCGATATTAACAAATCTTTGTGCAAGGCCTGCAGTAAACACTCCGGCTGGACGGGAACCGGGAATCCTGATATTGCCGCGATTACGCTCACGGCAGCCCATTGCAAGTACCAGAGCCCGGCATAACAAACGCATTGCACCTTGGG
>Ga0099364_10002002_pt1 | contig 32813 bp, 30 predicted proteins | sample TergutTh196P3_FD_73070 | JGI IMG/M metagenome (GOLD analysis project Ga0099364, IMG submission 73070) | Microcerotermes parvus P3 segment gut microbial communities from Pointe-Noire, Republic of the Congo - Th196 P3 | ecosystem: Host-associated > Arthropoda: Insects > Digestive system > Gut ... | reverse complement strand
CCTTGAACCAAGCTCTTCCAAAGCGTATAACGGCAGGGGCGCGGCATACGAGGGAAAAGGCAACAGGGAAAAAGCCCTCAAGGACTTTGACAAAACGATAAAATATGCCCCTGATAATCATGTTGCGTATTTTAACCGCGCCAATGCATACGACGACATGGGCGAAACAGGAAAAGCAATCACGGATTATACACAAGCCCTGCGTATTAATCCTGATTATGCTTGCGCCTATTATAACAGAGGGCTTTTGCATCTTGATAACGGCAACTATCCGCAGGCGGTTTCAGATTTTAAAAATGTATTACGGATAGATCCCGACAATGCTGATGCACAAGAATGTCTTGAAGAGGGAATAAACGCAATGGCTATAAGCTAGGGCGAATAAAAATTAAGGAGTAAATAATGAGTAATGAACAGTACAAAACCACGTTTAATTATCTGCTGACACACAGGGTAATAAGGCAGATGTATTTTGACAATCTTGATTTGTTTTATGAACAGATCATAACCAACCCGCAGAATATGCAAATATTTATGCAAAACGCTATGCAGACTGCCGCTGATTGGGCGGGGCAAAACCCTGATGTGGAACCGGCGTATCCTATCGAAAAATTTGATATGAGCATGGCCGGAGACGGCGTAGAATACAGCGTAGAAAACGGTATTATATTAGTGAATATTCCCAATTGTGAAAGAATGGCCGACTGTGTGCGGATTGCGTTTCCGTGTATGAGCGAATATGCAAGGTACTTTACATGCGAACTGTCTTGTAATCCATTAACTGACGAACAATTTTTTATTATGGGGGAATGGACACCGAGCGGCGAAAGTTTTAAACACCACAACTACGGGCAGATAAATACAGAAAACGGAGAAACCTTTGCAGGCAAAGTTATAAAAATGGTATACGGCGTAGACTGCACACCGGAGATTGAAGAGGATGATACCTCTGATGCATCAGTTGACGCACAAGAGTCAGATGACGGTGACGATTATTACACAAAGCTGAATAACCTTGCGGGCACGGGGTGGGCGGCTTTTAAAAACGGCGAAGCAACAACCGCTCTGGATTATTTTAACCAGATACTGGAAAGCGAAGACGATAATGCTACATATTTCCACTGCCGTGCAGAAATAACTAAAAGTCTTGGAAACAACTACGCCGCCGATTATGATATGTTCCGCGCCAAACTTATCGACATGAATGATATAAAAAATGGCATTACATTGAACTGGGAAGCAGAAAAAAATCTGGGCATTGGACAGAGGCTTCCGCTCATTGTAAACGAAAGAGCTTATGATATTTTAGAAAACCAAAACAATGAACTTTTCCTGTGCATTAAAGCACATGAGGGCGAACCCAGGCTGCACGAGATTTTATACTCCGGCGGAAAGAACGCATGTTTGTGCCGCCGTATAGATCAATTGATTGTGTTAGACGAAATGCACGAAGAAGCCAGAACGGCGTTAAGCAAGACTGACAAGGTTCATGTAGTGGAAGTTGACGGTAAAACAGGCAGCGAAATCCAAGACCCTGTGGAACGCATGAACAAAGGGAAAATCAGGGAATACATGGCAGCCGTGCGCCAACTTCCGTCCGCTGTCAGCCTTGATTCAATCGACGAAATCTGCGAGGACGGTTATCCGCTGTTTGCTTTTCTTTCTGCTCTGGTGCGGATGCGGGTAAAAGACGGCAAATCCATAGGAGGGCTTTTTCCCAAAAACGAATACCCAAATCTTGCGGCTGTGCTTGCCCACGAAGAAGATTATGAGCTCTTGCAAAAATATATTGATGAGGGCCTGCCTCTCAACGAAAAGGCTGGCTGGTGGTTTAAGGATTGGCAGCCTGCGCCGTTATTCTACATTACCTCGTACAAAGTATGGCATAACATGAAAGACCCTGTAAAGATGCTGAAGTTTCTTGCAGACAACGGCGCAGACCCGAATCTTGCCGGCGGCGAGGGCGACACGCCTCTGGGAAATCAATGCCTTGGAAAAGGAACGCCGCAGGTGATGAAAGCCCTTCTTGAAGCGGGGGCGGATCCGAATGTTAAAAGCGTTTTAGGTACAACCGCTATTGCGCCGCTGCTTAGCATATTAACTCCCGAAGATTTTGATGAATATACGCACAGTTTTACGCCGCTTACTCCCTCGCGGACTGAACGCGCAAAACTTCTTATCGAAGCCGGAGCAGATGTAAACGCTGCAAATGAATTGGGAGAAACTCCCCTTGGTATGGCAATAACCTACAATGCCGGAACATCGCGCAAAGAACTGGTTACGCTGTTATGTGAAAAGGGCGCGGATATTGACGCGGCGGTTAATGGGATGAAGACAGTTCTGGAAAACGGAGCCTTTGAATATGCATTCGCCCTTTATGAATTGTACGCAAACTTTCCCGGGCAGGAGCAAATTCCCTGCCTTAAAACATGGCTTAACGCACAAACTGATTTAGCTCTTTCGGCACAGCATTATCTTGAACTAAGCGCGAATGAAGGTTATCCGCCAGCACTGGAAGTGCTGGGTAAAGCCCCTGCACCCACAGGCGATTATTTCAACAGAATGGCTGAAAAACTCTGGCACGAAGGAAAACGGAACGAAAGTTTTATACAATTCAAGGAAGCCGCTAAACGTTTTGCCGCTTTGGGAATTACGCCGATGCTGCCCATGCCGGTTTCCAATGAGTTAAAAGAAATTTGTATAAACAAAGGATGGCAGGTTTTCCAGCGTCTTTCGATAAAAGGCGAACTTTTCCCGCTTACACTAATCGGTGATCAAAAAGTTGTTTTATTGGCAGACCCTTCCCCTACATCAACGGAAAATGTCCTTGCAGCCGCAGAAGAAATACGCGCTTATTACCAAAAGATTAGAAATGATGAAATGCCAGAAACGTTAGATGTAATCCCTGTTATACTTGTATTCGCTCAGTATGCGCCCGAGCAAGTTAAAGAAATTACCCTGTTAAATGCAGGGGCTAGTTGCGGCAATAACGTTAAAGGCATTGTCAACTTTGAAGACTTTATCGAAAAGCTCGGCACGCAGCAAACAATGCCGCAGGAGTTGACTGATACTATTGCTCTTTCAGTTGTCACTGTTATTGATTCGAAAGAGCAAGAGGAGCAAGAAGAACAACATTATATGACAGTAGAAGAATTAAGCGCTTTTGCAGCTAACTGTTTTAAAGAAATGGATAACAGGCAGACTAAGTTAATACAAAAGTACAATTTAACTTCTTACGACGAGTTTTACATCAATCAAACTGACGAAGTTCTTCAATTCAAAAAAGACGGCAAAGTTGAGCTGGAATTCTTTTTCGTGCCAATCGGCTCATGGTCGAGTGAACACGGCTCGTGGGCGTGGGGATGGGCAAATGAAAGCAATACAGACGAATTAAGACAAAAATCGATGAAAATTAGAGAGCTGGCAGAGATTACAGGCAATAGTCTTTTTGAAGATGAAGCGGTTGAAGCCGACGAAGATTTTGCACGTCAAGCAGCGGCAATAGCGGCGTATCATCTTGATGCAATGGGAGTGTATATCGCCCCGTTTGGCAATCTCAAAGTATTTGAAGCGTTAATGCGGGTTAAGGAATAAACAAATAGCAATTAGCAAATGAAAAGTGATTTGAAATAAGCCTGTATAGGTTTATATATAAAGCGACCATACCGCTACGGACTAAAGTCAACAGACGTTAGTCCGAAGTATGGAAGGAGATTTTTATGAAAAAAACAAGATTAATTGGTATCGCAGTTACCCTGACGGTATGCGCGGCGCTGTTTGCCTGCACAAGTACGCCGGCGGTATCCGGCAGCGGCTCTTCAGGAGCGCCTGCGGCAAAGGAGAAAAAATGAAAAAACTTTTATTAGTTGTCCTGGGAATAAATTTTATTTTTATTACAGGGTACGGTTTGCCAAATGAAACAGGGATCCGCATAAATATTACAAATGACAGAAACGGTTTGATTGAAGGCGCTTTTACGAAGGCTGTTTTAGACACAGGGCTGTCTGTCAGTACAGGTGAATCGGGTTATGCTCTTAATGTAGATATAATTACAGAAGAAATTGACATGACTCATACAAAATTCGTACATATTTATCTTAATGCGTATCTTGTTGATCTTAACCGCGAGGAAACGGTTCTTGCTTACAATTTTAATTATCGTGAGGGACATTTTACGCTGGAACAGGCTGAAATAAGGGCTTATAGAGCAGCCGCGCAGAAAATAAATGATGAATATAGTGCGTTATTGACGGAATATTTTAACAGATGAATGAAGGAGAAAAAAATGAAAAAGACAAGATTAATTGGTATCGCAGTTACCCTGATGGTATGCGCAGCGCTGTTTGCCTGCACAAGTACGCCGGCGGTATCCGGCAACGCAGCATCAAGTGGAGCGCCTGCGGCAGGCCCTGATGATTTATTAAGCAAACTTGATCCGGTTATCGAAAAAACATTTAGCAATTTGAGCGCAAGGCTTACGGCACCCAATATGCGTATCGCTCTTTTGCCGCCCGGTTCGCAAGACAGAAGCGCGGCAGATTATGTGTTTGACGAACTGTATATAAAGTTTATCAACTCAAATAATTACCGCATGGCAGACAGAGCGGACATCGACAAAGCAATAGCGGAAATGAACTTTGCAATGACAGGGTTAGTGTCCGATGATACAGCGGCAAGGATTGGCCATCTCCTTGGTGCGGAAGTTATCGTATTCGGCGATATGCCGGAACTTGGTTCAACCAGACAGCGTTTGGTCTTCCGCGCCTTGAAAGTGGAAACAGGAGAGATGCTGGGTATTTCTTCGGAGAGGTTTTAAGAACAGGGAGCAGGAGTTATCTATGAAAAAGAAAGTTAAATTAATTTGTATTGGCGTGATTGCCGTGGCGGTGTGCACGGTGATAATAACAGCTTGCGCTACAAACAGCAAAGGGAAAACTTCCGAGATTGTGGTAATATTAACTAATGCGGCGCCAGTAACTTCCGGGGCAGATATTTCATTGTACAGGTTAAATGAAGACGGTGAAATAGGTAATAGCCCTTATAAAAAATTTAGCATTAGAAATGCGGATGGAAACAAAGAGTTTGTAACTATTGTTCCTGATGGCAACTGGAGAGTAATAGCAAAAACAATACCTACTCCTGTTGGTAAAAATGTTTCGGCAAGTACATTGGCTGCTTTAGCAGATATTAGATCAGGTCTTTCAGATACTGTTGTTTTTGATATTGACAATCTGCAAAATACCCGCATTACATTGGATATTATATTTGGGTTAAGAGAAAACCTTGTTTCTGTGAAAGAACGGTTTAACTATGATGATTTGGAATTGGATGCAAGCGGCTTCCATGTGGAAGAAATGGCTCAAAAGGCGTTTGCTGAAATAGATGCAGAGCTTGCAGGGAAACTCCAATCCAATGCTGCAATAGCGGTCTTTCCCATTGCTTCTGACCAAATTAATATAAAGAACAGCGAACTTGCTTTGGAGCAGCTTACTGTCGGACTTGTTAATTCCGGAAAATATACGGTTGTAGAAAAACGGCTGGTCGATGAACTGTTAGCTGAATACGACTTTCAAATGTCAGGACTTGTCAGCGAAGCTACAAAGACAATGGGCGAATTACTTGGTGCAGATGCCGTTGTGTTTGGGGATTTAAGAGGTTCGGGCAGAAATGCGCGGTTAAATGTTTTTACTGTTGATAATGCAAGGCGCACAATGCTGGCAAACTCGCTCTCGTCTGAAACAGTACAGACAGAAGGCATCGTGCTTCTGCCAATAATAGGGGCAAGCGACGGAGAAAGGGAAACCATCACTCATTTTTTGAAAAACTATCTTGGCAGCCAGTTTATAGACGCTTCTGCTGCTGCGGAGATTCTCCCCTATGCAGGGAACCTCCTTTCTCTTCCTTATTCAAAATGGAAAGATTTACAGGGAACATTGAACGGACTTGGGTTTAATGCACCTGACGGCTCCACAGCGGTTTCAGGTTATGTGCAAAGAATTGGCAGCAGAAATATTCTTGTTTTAAGTATGCGTCTTTTTAGAACACCCGGTGATATGCTTATAGAACGGGAAAGTATTCAATATTTGGAATACTATGAAGCTCTTGAACTTTGGATAAAAATGCCTGGTGTTTTAAGAAAACTCAATAATTATCTACACACAACAGGCAGGCAAAGTACATCAAGAAGTATATGGTCAAGTTACGGACCGGGGGTAAACCGCAGCGAAGCTGAAATGCTGTTGTCGCTTTTAGTTACAGATGTGCGTCAGCTTACTCAGGATGATGCTTTTGTTTATCGTGTGTTTTTAGATGACAAAACCAATGTAATCGAAGAAGCGCTGCAGACAATGAGCAATACAGACAGAAATCAAATTACGCAGGAGAGGGCAAGACGCGACATAAGCAGATTTGATGACCTGCGGCGCGCCGTAGAAGCTGTATCCGGTGACGGTACATCATCTATATTATATTTTAACTGGAGCAGAAACGGAAACAGAACCCGCATTGAAGCGTCAAACAGCGGGGGGCAAGGCGCGGTTGTCATGGAATATTCATCTGTGCAGGAATTCATGAGAAAACTGCGGGTATTCGCCCAGCAGCTTGCGGTGATTGCTATTCCCTGGGTTGGCGCTCCGGGAATTGTTGGTGAAACATGGGACGGTTATAACTTTGCCGCTGTTCTGACGAACGCGCCCGTACCTGCGAATTTTACACATATAAAACGTGCCGGCGCTGCGACCGGTGCAGTTCCAATGGGCGGTTTTTACATAGCTCAGGCCGATGTTACCCAGCGCGATTATGAACGCTTGATGAGGAGCAACCCCAGTACGGTAAAGAACCCGGATCAGCCGGTAACAGATGTTACTATTTTGGATGCGATAAGATACTGCAATGCGTTGAGTATTCAATCCGGTCTTAATCCTGCGTATCAAATATTGCATAACACAATATATGGCTCCGGAGCAGTACGATATTATGTTGTGTTCGACCCTGATGCCAACGGCTACCGTCTTCCGACATCAAACGAATGGGCTTATGCCGAAACCGTTATGGAAACAGGCGGCGTGAAAGTATTTACATTTGATAAAGGCGGTATGGACATTACCTATGTCAGCCGGGAAAACTGGGTCGAAAGAGGCAGGCCGGTTTTCAGTGCCGGTGACAGATTGCGCATTGTGCGCCCGGTGTTTGACTACTGGAAATATCAGAGCGGGCAGTAGGGGGTGGTTCGAATTTTTATCATGAACCACAAACGAACTCGTACCTGCGGTACGTACACGAACATGGGATTCGATATGTTTTCAGTGGTTCGTGGGGTTTGTGAGGTTCGTGGTTAATAAATGTAAATAAATTTTTAAGGAGTAATGTTTCCGCCTTGCGGAAACTTCCGATTAAGCCGCCGCTGGCGGTAAGGAGTATTTTATGCCAAGAGAAGGAATAACTTCTTCAACTGCACATTTAACTTTAGCAGATGAAGGAGATTCATTTAATAGAGATATTCGTCGCGATGCGGAAAATGGGGATGCCGCCGCTCAATATACGCTTGGCGGTTTATATGATATGGGGTTGAGTGTAGAGCAAGATTATAAAGAAGCTGCAAAATGGTATCGCAAGGCGGCAAAACAGGGCTATGCCGATGCACAGTATTCACTTGGTCTTAGGTATTTATTGGGTGAAGGGATAACTCAAGACCATAAAAAAGCTGAAGAATGATTTCGCAAAGCAGCGGCTCAAGGTCATGAAGACGCGCAGGAATCACTTGATAGTATGATGAAAGGAGAAACCCATGAGCAAAAAAACCACAATAATTAACGGAAAAAGTTTTGAAGTACCTGACGGGCAACTGTACTGCGAAAAATGCAAAACAACAAACTTCATATACGATGATATGAAACCGCCGTATAAATGCGATAATTGTAATACGCTCCTTGATGAAGCCGGTATGCAAAAAATCGACATGGACGATTTACAGTACGAACAAGAAGAGGGCAAATATGACGGCGAGGTGTGAAGGAATAAAACATGGATAACCCTTTTGACAAAGACGGCAACCTAACAGAAATTGCCCGTATCACCGATGAGACAGATTGGACACGAAATGCTAAACCCGAAAAATTGCCCCTTATATGCCGTATGTGCAAAGCAGGCTTGGTGAAATATTTTTGCAAGGTATGTCCTCCCGTATCGGCGGAGGAGGCTCCAATGTCAGATGAAGAAGCGCATATACTCAACAAGAATATGCGCTATGATTCAGAAGCGGCAGGCATTGTATCGAATGTCGATCCTGAAACGGAAAAGTATTTTGCAGACCTTGCTAAAAAAATGGGTATTAAACCAAAAGAAACAGACAATGGTTAATTATGAGGATACCCACTGGGACAGGAGGGAACAAATTAACAGTGAGCAGGGAGTAATGTTGGATAAAATATGAAGCGGGACAAATGTAAAATACACATGAATGTCGGAACACTTGGACAAAAGAATCATGGTAAGACAACTCTTTCCGCAGCCATCTCATTGTACTGTGGTATGTTCTATGGGTATAGAATTTCTACATACGATGATTGTGATAATACTGTGCATAGGGATGACAGGCGGGGTATTACTATTAATACAAGGCATCCGGAATATCAGTCGGAGACCCGGCATTATGCCCACATTGATTGTCCCGGTCATGTCGATTATATGAAAAATATGACGACAGGCGCGGCGCAAATGGATGGAGTAATTCTTGTGGTGTCTGCTGCGGAATCACTTATGCCTGAGGTTAGAGAGCAGATAAAATTGGCTCAACGGGTTGGATTTAAAAATGTTATTGTATTTTTGAATAAAATTGATTTAGTTGAAGACTCATATTTGTTAAAATCAGATTTGTTAAAAATCGCTGAAGAGAAAATCAGAGATATGCTTACGAGTAACGGTTATTCGGGTAACAGTATTCCCATCATAAGAGGCTCGGCATTGAAAGCACTGGAGGAGTTGGAAGACAAAAGATGTACTGAAATCTCTGATTGCATCAAGGAATTGGTAGACACGATGGACAGTTATTTTCCCGATCCGGTTAAGGATAATGAAAAGCCTTTTCTTATGGCAATCGAAGATGTGTTTGATGTTCCGGATCGCGGTGTAGCTGTTTGCGGTGAGATAAAACATGGCATTGTAAGGTTGAATGACAAGATTGAAATTGTTGGCATGAGAGGGAATAAAACGTCAGTCGTTACGTGCATTGAACAGTTTAATAAGACGTTAGACAAAGCTCAAACTGGAGATATTGTTGGAATATTTTTACAGAGCATTGAAAAACAGGATGCACAGCGGGGTCAGGTTTTGGCAGAGCCGGGATCTGCTAAAGCCTATACCAAATTTAAAGCTTTGGTTTACTGTCTTAGCAAAGATGAAGGGGGGCGGCAATCTCCCATCAAAATTGGCGAGCAGTTTCAATTTTATTTTCATACAACATTTATTAATGGCAAAATTATCTTACTGTCAACATTTTTTAAATCCCCTCATGGTTCATCGATGTGTACCCAACTTGAACACCAGCAATCGTTAGGTGACGTATGGGATATAGCCATATCCGGAGATATTGTCGAGATTATTTGTGAACTTGACATTCCTGTCGCTATGGATAAAGGTCTTCGATTTGCCATTCGGGAAAACGGTAGAACTGTTGCTTCCGGGCAGGTTTTGGAAATGTTGGAAAATGAGGAAGCAGGGGGATGAAGGAGCAATGGCGGAATTGGCAAAACTCAAGGAGGTAAATTGAGAGTTACTATTGACAGGGAAATATGCCTAGAATATTACACTGTAGACAAAGAAATTAACATTTGGCTGGAACTTGGCGATGAAATAAAAATTGTCTCACTCGATAATACAAATAACGCTTTTTATGACAAGAGAATGACAATAGAAAACGAACAGTTTTTTGAATTGTACAATCCATTGGCAGAAGTAAACATAAAAGAATTTCTGGAAAACAATGGAGAAGGAGACGAACAGGGAAAAGACGGAGCGAACTTTTTATTGGAGTTTGGCGGAACTGTAGACAAAGTGCATTTCAGACTGGTGGAGGTAACCAAAGACAATATGGAAAAAAGAAAAATAAAAAGTATATGCGATGTAGTAAAAAAAATATTGGAAATAGCGGAGATAGACAGGAAGGACTATGAAAATGATTTTTAATGAAATAAAACATATATATCAAAGAGCAAAAAAAGGATATTCATATCGGGATTTATGGAGTATTGATCATTGGTTTATGGAAACGATTCCAAAAATGCTGCGTGATTTTATGGAAAATTTGCACGGTTGCCCTAACGAGTTCATTAAGCGCGCAAACGAAACAGAATACACAGACCAAGAGTTTGAGTTGGGAATGAGTAATTGGAAAGCCATTGTTAAAAGAATGATATTTTGTTTTTCAGAAATGAACGAGGATACTTGTTCTATGAAAAATGAGTTTATAGAGGAGTATCAGGAGCAGCGATTCAAAGACCTTTTGACGAAGAAAAAACCCAAAAGATGGGAAAGAATTAAAAAAATATTTGAAAGAAAAGACAAATATGCGCCTGTAAAACTTCATCCTCTTGTGTTTGGTGATGTTGAACCTGAGTTGGAAAAAAACTATAGGAAAAGAGAAGAAGAAATCGAAAACTATCGCGAAAAAATGAAAGACGAAGGTTTTGATTTATTGAAAAGATATTTTTGGAATTTATGGGACTAAGATTTAGGATTCTTTATGAACAAAAACGAACCAGACGAAAAATACGCAAACTACGATTTTTCAAATGACACCTCACTGGACAGCAAAGAAAAAGAAGAGTTGTGCGAACTGCTAAAAAAAGCTGATGCAGGCGACATCGATGCGATGTACGAAATTGGCAGGAATTACAGCAATTTATTTTACGCCCGTGACGATCCGTCTTTGGAAGAAGCCGAAGAGTGGGACTTAAAAGCCATTTATTGGTGTAAAAAAGCAGCCGCTCATGGTCATGTTTACGCAAACTGCTGCATAGGGCATATTTATTATGACGGCAACGGCATAGACAGCGATTATGCGGGGGCCGCCTATTGGTACGAAGCCGCCGCCAATCTGGGCGATGCACAAGGACAATTTGACTTGGCATCACTTTATCAAAGAGGCTACGGCGTAGAGCAAAACCATAAAACCGCCGTGTTTTGGCTCGCCAAAGCCGCCGCACAAAACCACGCTCTTGCGTGTGAGTATCTCGGTTTATGTTACCGCTACGGCAAGGGAGTAGAGCAGGACATAAAAAAAGCCGTGCACTGGCTGATTAAAGCTGACGAAGAAGGCGCCTACGGGGTTTGGGAGAAGTTAGAGGAAATTATTAATGAGCCGGGCGCTGCTGAAAAATACGGCTTTACTTCCGACATGGAAAAAATCAATGCAATTATAACACGGCGTAAAAACGATTTTGAAGAATTCAAAGCAAAGCTTGATTTAGGAAGACTGATCATAAATAGCGATGAAGAAGACTGCTATCAAGAAGTTGACGCTATTGTGCATGAACAGATTAAAAATGGAAAATTAATAAGCGAAATTCTTTCTAAACAAGACCTGCCCAACCTTGCGGCTATTCTTGCAAGAGAAGAAGATTACGAGCTGTTGGAAAAATATATCAAAGAAGGCTTGCCCCTTAACGAAAGAGTTAGCTGGTGTTTCAAAAACTGGCAGCCAACGCCGCTTTTTTACATCACTGTATCGGGAGTGTGGCCGCACATGAAAGACCCTGCAAAGATGCTGAAATTTCTTGCAGCTAACGGTGCAGATCCAAACATTGCAAGCGCCGAAGGCGACACCCCCCTTGGAAATCAGTGTCTTTCTCGCGGGAAACCGCAAATAATGAAAGCCCTTCTTGATGCTGGCGCAGACCCAAATGTTGAAACAACAGTTAATGATTTTAATTTTCCGCCGCTACTCGTCGTTTTATTCCCCGATGAATACGATGAGGACACCCAAATATTTCAGCCAATTTCGCAGGGGCAGTTTGAACGTGCAAAACTGCTTATCGAGGCGGGCGCAGATGTAAATGCGCAAATCTTAGCAGGAGAGACTCCCGGGGATACTCCCCTGGCATGGGCTATCACATACAGCTCAGGGACTCATCGGCATGAACTCATTAAAATGTTATGCGACAAGGGAGCGGATGTAAATGCCGCGCTTAAAGGAATGATAAATTGCCTTGAACAGCGCGACCCGAAACTGCGTAAACTGGAATACGGTGTTGCGCTATATGAATTTCTATCAGGCTTCCCTAATGAGGCGGAAACCAAGCCCGATGTGTCGTCATGGATTGATCATGATAAAGCATGGGACTATCTTTACGAGAGCTGCAGACACAGTTATGCTCCGGCTAAAGCTTTGTATGATAAATTGAGACCACCGCCATCCGGCAAACCCATTAACAGGATTTTGCTTAAAGAAAAAAAAGCGCAGGAGAAACCACCGCTCCTTAGCAGTAAATTTTTTGGCGTGCCCGATGTCTGGGAAGGTTTTAAGTGGCCCACAAAAACCGATGAAGACGGCGAAGAATACAAGCTCGGCTTTATGTGCCAGATCAACTGCGCCGATGCCGCAAAATATGACAATGACGGCCTCCTGCCAAAAACAGGAATGTTGTACTTTTTTTGGGATTTTGAATCATGCAAAGAAGCGCCAGTATTTTACTACGACGGCGACCTTGACAAACTTGCTCCCTATATCGATGTGGATGCCCGCGGCTTTACCCCTGACGGCGAACAATTCGCATGGCAGCAGTACACGCTTAATTTTGAACATAATCAATATGACGACATTGAAGACGAACCCGATAGTTTCGCTCCCGAAGGATATAATTCCCATTTTCTGCTCGGCAAACCTAGCGACCCTGAACAGATGGGGTTAGGCGAAGGTCCGCCCAATAACTGGCAGATGATTTTTCAGATGGATCAGTTTGTCGGAGGAAATGATGGTATGGATTGGGGCGGCAGTCTGATGTATCTGTGTTATTTTATCACCAAAGACGATCTGGCAAAAAAGGATTTCTCTAAGACTTGGTTTGTGTTTGCTTTGGATTGACCGGGGAGCCGAGTGGCGACCGATTATCGAAGGGTTTACCTTTCATTGGGGGGCAGAGAAATTTGAAAAAAAACATATATGAGGGCTTGATTTTCTACGAAAAATGGTATATAATTGATTTATAAATGGACTGGGAGTTCTCGGTCGGCGATCCTCTTGGGGGTCGCTTTTTTTTTATTCAGGCAACAAAGTCGGGACATCATATAATTTTTTCTCTATTATATTCCAAGCCCTGTTCTCTTGAGTCGGATGCAGAATATGTATCCCTATCGGTCGAGCTATCATATCGGCAAACTGTAAAACCAAGCCCACCTGCGGATTTTAAATGCAAGACCAGTTTAAACTTTTCTTCTCCACTCTGTGTAAAATACTCTCGGAGCTTCGCATCTTCAATCTTACCGCGGGATTCAAATGTCAGCGTGGTATAATTATCATCGCCTTTAGAAACCAGAAATTTGCGGACAAGCTTTATCCCTTGTTTCACAGCTATTTCATAAAGCGCAGGGTTTTCGGTATTATACGGTATCTTACGCTTATCTATTATAACTGAAACGATATTGTAGTTAATACTTTCCATAAACGAGTTCATATCATTAAAAAAACGTTCACGCAATTCTGTAACCATAAGAATTCTGAAATCGTTTTTTCTTTTTCGTATATCACGCTCATGGAATATTGTGCTGACATCTGGAAAGTATTTTAATTTCAAACGCGCAAAATGCGGTAATAGCTTGTCGCAATACTCGTCTTTGGAAATAATTACAAACGCCAAAACAAGAAGTGGAAATTCTGGATATCTTGGGGCTATATTATGATCGCCTGATTCATCGACAAATACAAGATAATTGCTATTTCTACTTTCCATGTTGAGAAAAATTGTATTTCAAAACATTTAGAATGTCAACATTTTTAGTTTTCGCTGTTGCAATGCTTGTGTTATTTTATCACCAAAGATGACCTTGCAAAAAAGGACTTCAGCAAGACTTGGTTTGTGTTTGCTTTGGATTGACCGAGTAGAAGCCGAGTGGCGCGGCCCTCTAGCAGACTTCCAGCGTACCCTCTAGAAGGCTTCCAGCGCACCCTCTAATAAGCGAGCAGCGTACCCTCTAATAGGCTTGTAGAGGGTACGCTCCAAAACGTGATACTGAAGCGATCTATTGAAGGGTAAAAGCCCCTTCTGACCATACTTCACGAAGGTTTTTAACGAGATAACCGTGCCCTTTTGCCGATGACTGCGTAACTATCTTAATCCTATGGGGGTAATTGCTGTAAGTGCCTTGCGGAACAATGGCTTTTATGGTTTTGGGCTCGTTGACGGCGATTATCTCGGCTTTTTGACCTTGCCCGCCGCCTGTTACTGGAACAAAATACAAACCGATTTCGTCATGGTTGTCTTCCGTGCCGTCAATCTTTAAGCCCCAGCCGTGAATGGTGATCAGGTTGCCTTTGGTCAGCACTTCGTCAATTATGCCTGTAGCTTCGTCTTTTACTTCGGCGATGTAGCCGTCGTTCTGATCGATACCGTCAATGACCACTTTCACTTTGTCCTTGAGGTAGTTGCGAAATGCGGCGGCGGTTTGCAGACGGGCGGTTGGGAATGTGTCGTGGGGTAGGTGCGTTTCCGAGCCGTTGTATTCCCCTGGGATTTTCATACGGAGGTTGAACAGGGGCGTTTTTATTTTGAAGCCATCCGCTACGAGGTAATACATAAGTTCAAACCCTGCGTTCATTCCCTCTTCGATGGTTTTGGGGCTGACGGATAAATTATACACATCGGCTTTTGAGGCGATGCCGTGAATGTCGAGTTCGGGTTGGTGCATTGCTTTGAGGTTGTAGGGTTTCTTCGCTTCGGGGAGGAAGGTGTGAACAAACTTTGCTATGATGTTGTGTATAACATCTTTTACTTGAAATTCTATTGCCATAATATGGTCTCCTGTTTTTTGCAGTTTAACTGCCTGTTATTATTCACCGCCCATCAACGATGGGCGTTTTTCCTTGTGTTATCGCCTTGCTAAGGTCTGAAGCTCCATATGTAAACATGATTAAAACTATCATCATTCGTAATAGTTAAAGTATATGTCCCTGCTCTGCGTCTATTTTTCTCATAAAACTCGGCAAAATTAGGAGGAAAAGAATCGCGTTCCACCATAATATTAGAACCAATAGTTACTTGACGTAAGTCAAAGCCAAGATTAAACTCTCCAAAACCGATTGAGGTAACTTGTTCACCCCAAATTGAATTTGGAATAGTGAGCCTTCCCTCTCCCTCTCTCACCATCGTAGATCTATCTATTCCAATAAGCCGACCTTGAAAAATATCAAAGTTTCTGCTTCCTCCTCTCAAAGCTTCGAGTCTTTCTTTGGATAAGTTCTGTAGCTGCAAAGTCCTTGAGCCAAAATCAATAATTCCGTTGTTTTGCAGTACATCCTTAACACTTTGTTCGTTAATTTCTGTAATACGTACGATTAGATTTTCAGTTATATCGTCAACTTTAACACGTTGAAAAGAAGAATACGCAGCAGCTCCTACATTTATGTTACGCCTACTTTCCACATAATCAACAAAAAATGAAAATCTGTTGTCTCTAAAACAAAGATGTACCCGCCTGTTAGATAAAGTTGCTCTTCCTTGAGCAATTACTTCATTCCGGCTGTTTAACATTTCATAGTCAATATTAAATAAAGAAGAAGGAACAAGCGTTCTAGCAGGTATCGAATACTGGAATCTTTCAAAGTTTACCCTACCAGGAAATAGCCCATTATCGGTTATGGGCCGCTGAGGCCAACGGTCTAATCCCCATGCGCTTGCTCTGCCTGTAGCTCTAAGTCCATCATATACCGTTTGTAATGCTTCCGAGGCAGAAGGCACCCAATTATCACTAAGAGGACGTAATACAAAATACAATCCACCTCTAATATCTACTGTTTCTCTCTCATAACTAATTGATGTTTGCTGTATCTCTGAGTTAACATAATATAAGACAGAGTTTAGAGTAACATTCCTAAAATAATCGTTAAAGAATTGTTCCGTTTCTGTTAGCCGTGCTATCCAAGCTCTACGCCATTCTATGTCGTTTCGTGCAGCCTCGCCTATGTTTCCGCTAGAAATTGTAGTTGCCAGTATTGTAGAGCGACTTGCGGCTTCAGGTATTGAAGGATTTAGAGCGGCAGCCTGCATAAATTGAGTAAGCGCCGCAACCTCTGCTCCCTGCCTTTGAGCAACAATACCCTGCGAAAGAGCAGTCTGAGCGCCGATGTGATTTCTGGTTGCAGAACTTGTTAATTCCTCTCTTGCAGTTGCAGTTGGCTTTACGCCCAATTTTTCGAGTAAATCCAAAGATGCCCTGCGGATACCAACAAGGGTGTCCAGTGCGGCAAAGCTGAAAATCTGCGAATATGTAGCCTCTGTCATTTTATCGGCTGTTCTGGTAACGCGCAATTGCAAAGCGAAACCGGAGCCTGTTCTTGTGATATTCCCCAACATGAGGTAATCGGTATTTGGCAAATGCCCCAAGTCCCAGCTTGCCTCCGCATCGTCTGAGTAATAGCCTGACAGGAGTTCGGCGTACTGCGCCTCAAGAGTAATGCGGTCAAGCACGCTCATTGCCGAAAAGCCGGAAAAATTACTGACCAGTTCGCCCTGCACCAGATTGGGCAGGTATCCCTGATCTTCGGCAAGCCCTGACGAGCCAAGCTCAAGTATGGCGATGCTTCTGCCCCTGCCGCCGTCTCCTGTCCAAAGCGGCACTGCCGAAGCCGTACTGCCTGATGACCTTGCCGTCTGGCTTGTGGGAGCGGAACTGCCGCAAGTTGTTAAAGTAAACAGCGCTATAACGGCTATTACCGCTACGGCTGCCGCCATATTGAGTTTAAAGTTCATTGTGAACCTCCATAAAGAGAAAAATTTGTTGTATTGAAATATAACTGTTAGGTAGTTGACACGATTATTTAAAAGAAGTGTATAATTGCCCTGTTGCCCTGTTGCCCTGTTGCCCTGTTGCCCTGTTGCCCTGTTGCCCTGTAAATTTGCCCGACCTCTGCCTTATTTTGTTGTTGTGGGGTTTTTGGGGTCTGTATTTGTATGGCTTTTTGGCTCATTAAGGGAATTTTGCCATTTTTTGGGTTTTTTGTCAACCTATATTTTGCCTAGCGCCCGATCATCTGGCCACTTCAACTGCCAAATAATCCATTTTTATCCAGGTGGTCTCTAATTTATATGGTCAGGCGGTATGATTGGCTTTTTTTATAGATATGATATATTAGATAAACCAAGGATTATACAGGACAAAGCAATGAAATCATTCATAATTTTATTTATTATTCTATCTTTTGCTTCATGTACAAAAAATTCTGCCGCAAGTGAAAATAATGATATTATTGAGAATAAAACCGATTTAGAAATTGACATAGATACCGAACTATTTTCAGTCGAAAGCAATAATGAAGCAATAAATCAAGTTGAAAGATACTTTGTGAAAAATACAGAAACAGGTATTTGGTATGATATTAATATTACAGGCAGGCCAATTTATGAATTTATGGATATTTTTCAATTTACAATCAACTCAGGAAATCAAATAGTATCTGATTTATTAAGGTATTTTGAAACAACTTTGGATATAGAAACACCAATGTATGAGATTGACGGAGATGAAACATCACTAATAAAATATCTGCCAATGCAAACTGAAATAACCATTTTGGCAGTAAATAATTCAAGAGATGATCGGCATTACCTTATAAAAACAAAAGATGATCCTAATATATGGAGTGGTTGGATAAAAAGCGGTTTTATTAACGATGAATTAAACGCTCAAATCAATAATCGATCCGGAGGAAGATTTTTATGGATGACACTTGAAGGGCGATCTACAAGAAATAATGTCTTTGCTGTTCAAACTGGCTGGATGGGGGAATTTATTATTGTAAATAATACCGGAGAAATTATTGGCCGAATCAGGCAGGAAGAGATAATAAAAATAGTCAGCGACGCTGTAGATGGAGGTATAACCGGCTGGTCAAATGACAATACAAAGATATGGTTTTCTTGTTATATGGATTCATATACTACGAATTTTGGAATTATTGATATTGATAAAAAAATGTATATGATATTAGAATGTCCGCCGCATTTTGGAAGTTACCAATATAGAATTGATTTTGATTCAGGCATAATATTTTATACAGATTATCGTTTTCAGTTTGACACAGAGAGTGCAAGACAAACAAAAAAATCAGGAGCAACTTTTCATCTATATTCATATAATTTTTTTACGAATGAATTGGCAATAATTGATACTAATATAGGAGAAGGTTTTACTATTGATTTTAGTCCTGAACAGGGTTTTACATATAAGAAAACCGCTTATTATTGAATTGTTATATAAGGAGCTGTGGACTGAAAGTCCGGCGGACTATTATTTCGGGTTTGCAGTCCGGACACCGAATTTGCCTGTAATACCTGCCTGGCAGGCCAACGATTTTGCCAGTTCACTATATTCATTATTTATATTAATATAAAATCTGGAGTGGTTGATATTTTTTCATCATAGATACAGGATATTTTTATGGAAACAAAAGATCATAATGCAATTCCTTCAGGAAGCCCGGAGGACAAAGCCCTGCACAGCGATTTTATCAGTGAGTTTATAAAGGAAGACCTTGCAAGCGGCCGCTATAGCCATGTACACACCCGTTTTCCGCCGGAGCCGAATGGCTGGCTTCATATAGGCCACTGCAAGGCGTTTTTAATTGACTTTGGCCTTGCGGAGAAATTCGGTGGCAAGTGCAATCTTCGCTTTGACGACACCAACCCTGAGAAAGAGGATCAGTCATACGTGGAAGCCCAGAAGCGGGACATCAAGTGGATGGGCTGCGACTGGGAGGACAGGGAGTTTTATGCCTCTGATTATTACGAGCATCTTTACGAACTTGCCATAAAAATAATCAAAAAGGGTAAAGCATACGTTTGCGACCTTTGCGAAGATGAAATACGCGAATACAGGGGAACAGCTGTCCCTGATAAAAACAATATTACGCATACGCCTCCCGGGCGCAACAGCCCGTATCGGGAACGCAGCATCGAAGAAAACCTGGACCTTTTTGCAAGGATGAGGGCAGGCGAATTCGCAGACGGCGCCAAAACCCTGCGCGCCAAAATCGACATGACCCACCCTAATCTTGTACTGCGCGATCCTGTCATGTACAGGATACGCAGAATACACCATTACCGTACCAAAGACAAATGGTGCATTTATCCCATGTACGATTTTCAGCACCCCTTGTCTGACGCAAAAGAAGGAATAACCCATTCCATCTGTTCACAGGAATATGAGATACACAGGCCGCTTTACGAATGGTTTATTAATGAAGCTGAAGTTTTCCCTTCAAGGCAGATTGAATTTGCACGTCTTAATATTACACGTACTGTTATGAGCAAGCGATGGCTTTTGCGCCTTGTGCAGGAGAACCGTGTGTCCGGCTGGGACGATCCCCGTATGCCGACCATCGCAGGCCTGCGCCGCCGGGGCTATACGCCCGAGGCCATACGCAATTTTATTTCACAGGTTGGGATTGCTAAAACCGAAAGCATGGTTGACATAGCTTTTCTGGAATACTGTGTCCGCGAACATCTTAATAAAACTTCAATGCGTGTCATGGCAGTGCTTGATCCATTAAAGCTCATTATCGATAACTGGCCAAAAGGCACGGTTGAAGAAGTGGAAGCTGTCAATAATCCCGAGGACGAAAGCGCGGGCAAAAGAAAGATTCCTTTTTCCGGCGAACTGTGGATCGAACGGGAAGATTTTGAAGAAAACCCGCCTCCCAAATATTTCCGGCTTTTTCCCGGGAATGAGGTCCGGCTCCGTTACGGCTATATAGTAAAATGCATTGGCTGCGACAAGGATGAAAAAGGAAATGTTATTGCCGTACACTGCACTTATGATCCAGCCACAAAAGGCGGCAACACGCCTGACAACAGGAAGATCAAAAGCACAATACACTGGGTTTCCGCTGAACATGCAATCTCTATCGAAGCTAGAATTTACGATTATCTTTTTAGTGTGGAACGTCCCATGGAAGTAAAGCCGCGGCCTGATGGCAGCCAGGGAGATTTTGTTGACAACCTTAACCCTGATTCGCTTAAAATTATAGAAAATGCGCGGGCAGAACCTTCGCTTGCAGATGTAAAAGAAGGCGATCGCTTCCAGTTTGAACGGCTTGGTTATTTTGTCAAAGACCCTGACAGCAGCGCTCCCGGCAAGGATGGTAAGCCGGTATCTGTTTTCAACAAGACAGTAGGACTCCGCGACACCTGGGCTAAAGTTGCAGCCAAGAGGTAGATACAAATGAATATTGCCTTATTGGTAATTGATATGCAGAAATCGTTTTTTCAGGGAAACTCAAAGGAATCAATCGAATCTGCTTTAGAATATATAGAATATACAGTAAATTTATTCAGGAAAAATAATAAAAAGATAGTATGGATACAGGATGAGGATGAAGAAGATGGAAATGTAGATGGAACCGAGGGATTTGAGATCCTGGATTCACTAAAACCAAACATTGATGAAAAAAGGATAATTAAACACTATGGTAACAGCTTTAATAAAACGGGGTTATTGGAATATTTACTTAAAGAAAAAATTGATACAATAATTATAACAGGTTATTGCGCCGAATTTTGCGTATTATCAACATATAGAGGAGCCCTGGATCATGATTTAACTCCAATAATACTAAAAAATGGTATAGCAAGCGGAAATAACGAAAATATAAAATTTGTGGAAAATATTTGTGACATACTCACAATAAAAGTATTGGAAAAAATTATTAATGAAGCTGGCAACTAAAGTTGCTTCACTAAAGCATAATCAGCCCATCATATCCACAACAGATGGAACTCCCTGGCCGGAATAAACAGAACGCTGCCGGCTATACGGGTTGGAACGCAGGCTTTTGATTTCTGAACGGAGTTCTGCCATGCGTTTGGACAGAAGATTTCTGTTTCTGTCTGATCTGGAAATGGCTTCTGTTTTAAGTCCTTCCAGGGCGGCTTTTATGTCAATTACCTCGCTGTTATTCTGATCTTTCTGCCCGGTTTTATCCTGTAAAACAGCCTGATACATATCTTCCATGGGATCAATGACTTTCTGAATTGAAAAGATATCATTTACAATTTTTTCTTCCAGTTCCACATGGCGGATTAAGTCATCGGCATTGCCATTCTCTATGGAAATTTTCTGTTTGTCCAAAACATCCAGATAAGTACGGAATCTGTCCCTTTGGTCTTTTAACAGCTCCCGAAAACGTCTTAAAACACCTGCCCGGTGATCTATTTCATTTTTTGTCAATACCATTTCTTTAACAGCCATTTCCTTAACCTGCTATATTTATGCCGACAACAGCTTTTTTCCCGGCCATTTCCGGAGCTCTTTCAGAAACAATTACCAGCCATGCGTTCCGGAGATCATTTACCATTTCCCGTACTGTTTTTATACGGTCAAAATCCTGTTTTATATTTCCTTCCAAAAGTTCATGGTTAAACCAGTTATAAAGGGAAAAAAGATTTTGCGCTATTTCTCCTCCCTGTTCAAAATCCAGAGATACGGACAATTCTGTTATGATTTCCTGCACTTTTAATATGGAACTGTTGATATGTTCGATTTTCCCGGGGTCTTTTTTCCCCTGGATATTCAGATTTAACAGTTCAAGCGCTTTATCAAGGCTTTTTATGGCTTCATCGTAAAGCATGATGATTAACTGTCCCTGGGACGCGGTTTTTATCCTGGTTTCACGGTAAGCGGATATTGCATTAGTATAGGCCAAATGACCCTCCCTTGCTTATAATCTTCCGTTTCATATATCGGCATTTGAATATTTAACTTTAGGTATTTTTGAAAAGATTTTTAGGGTTTATGCACGAACAAGCCGCGAAAATCGCAAAGGCAGAGAGCCGGCACCCCATTAATCCTGAACATATATCGGCTTTCCAACCCGGTCGATATGGGCTTTAAGATCCGGATTTGAGATTTCATCGTACACCGAAACATCGACAAAATAGGGCATGTCCGAATCATCGAAATCTCCGGCTATTCGCAGCAGGCTGGTAAAATTAAAGTCATTTCCGGTTTTTAGGGATAAATCAATATCAGAACCTCTGCGATAGTTTCCCTTTGCCCGGCTGCCGTACAGGATGGCCTGCCTGATGCCATGGTATTTACGAAAGATTGTATCAAGTGTGGCAAGTGTTCTGTCGGGTAATCCGTATTCCATGGTTATTCCAGGCTGTTCATTTTCTCTGCGAATGCCATAAATTGCCCAAAAAAAGGTTCTATTATTTTTTTCAGAAGTTTTTCTGCTGTTTCCTCGTCATAAGTATGAGTAGATATATTTCGGGCTTCTATCATATCCATCCAGACCTGCCCATCCTCAATAAGGCCCTTGTTGAAAGCGTGCCTGACAGCGCCCTTGCTGCCGATAATATCTTTTATTCCTTCTTCTTCAAGATAGTCTTTCATCACATTCCAGGCCAGCTCAAAAGTAAACTCAAAGCCCTGTATCATACCCTGTTTTTCAAGCAGAGACAGTTCACGGGATGCGGCTAGTTCAACTGCTCTTTCCACAGTGACAAGCGCCTTTTTGTAATTCTGGAAGCGCTGTTTCCAGCGTATATCTTCGTTCATGGTTATTCCAAAGTAAAGTATATTCCATTAATGGCTTTTTGTCGACAATGCCTGGTGCAAACACCCCATTTGACAGGGTTTTTTATCAGTGTCATACTGATCCGCAGCCATGTTTGACAGATTAACCCAAAAAATTAACGATGCAATGCGCTTTGTGGCCGGAAAGTCCACAATCACGGAAAAAAACATAGATGACGCGGTAGAGGCAATCAAAATATCCCTTCTTGAGGCTGATGTAAACCTGCGTGTTGTCCGCCGTTTTGTAAATTCGACCATAGAAGAAGCCAAAGGCGAAAAGGTTCTGCGTTCTGTTGATCCGGGTCAGCAGTTCATAAAAATTGTTCATGATAAACTGGTGTCTTTTCTGGGAGATACCCGCCAGGACCTAAAACTCCGGGGGCCGGATACTCTTTCAAAAGTTCTTTTGCTTGGACTCCAGGGCTCGGGTAAAACCACCTGTTCCGCCAAACTGGCGCTTCGCCTTAAAAAGGAAGGCCGCAGGCCTTTACTGGCTGCCTGCGATCTGGTACGGCCTGCCGCGATTGAGCAGCTTTCGGTTTTGGGGAACCAGATTGACATTCCGGTATATAAGGAAGAAGGGGCAACTGACGCGGTAAAAGTCCTCCGGGGCGCTGTTAATTGGGCTTCAAAGAATTCCATTGACACCCTGATAATCGACACAACCGGCCGGCTTGAACTTGACGAGATAATGATGGCGGAACTTGTCCGCATTAAGGAAGAAGCGAAGCCTGACGAGCTGCTCCTTGTGGCCGATGCCATGACAGGCCAGTCCGCGGTTGACATAGCCAAAACCTTTGATGAAAAAATCGGCCTAACAGGTGTAATACTAACCAAATTCGACAGTGATACAAGGGGCGGCGCGGCTCTTTCGCTAAAAACCATTACAGGCAAGCCCTTAAAATTTGTGGGCGTCGGCGAAAAACCCGAGGACTTTGAGCCTTTCCATCCGGACCGCGCCGCCGGCCGCATACTGGGCATGGGCGATGTGGTCAGCCTTGTGGAAAAGGCTCAGGAAGTGGTTGATGAGAAAGAGGCCCTGGAACTTCAGAAAAAGATGGAGAAGGAAACCTTTACCCTGGAAGACTGGCTCTCTCAGCTGCGCTCGGTAAAAAAGATGGGCTCCCTTAAATCCATGCTGAACATGATCCCGGGCCTCGCAGGCCAGATAAACGAAGACGATATTAACAAGGAAGAAATGAAGTATCAGGAAGCCATTCTTTCTTCAATGACAAAAAAGGAACTGGCAAACCATCTTATGATTGGGCCTTCAAGACGCTCGCGCATTGCAAAAGGTTCAGGCACATCGGTCGCGGAGGTGGCGCGCCTTTTGAAAAAATTCGAAAAGATGAAATCCATGATGAAGAAAATGGCCAAAATGGGAAAGAATCCCCAGGCCGCACAGCAAATGTTCGGGAACATGAGGTTTTCCTGACCTCGTTACCCAATGAAAGATGAATATTCCCTAATGTAATAAATCATCAGTAATTTCCAATAAATAGTCTGCACTTAATTCACCCTGCCAATCACTTCTGGAATTTTCCAGCTTAAATAATTCAAAAATCAATTCTTTACTGTCGATTATTTTTATAACTTCGCCAGTATTTAAATTTAAAAATACAATCTCAATTATTTCTTCATTTGGCCTGCGATATTCAGATGGACCAAATCTATTTAATCTAAATGAAAATGCGCCCCCTTTTTTTAACTCAATGTCATTATATTGACCCATTCGATCGCCGGGACTAAATCTTTCTGATTCGGTGAATTTAATATGTAAATCATAAGATGACGAGTTTACAACATTTACAGTTGTATAAGTACTCGTATCACAACTAATAATAAAAAACAATGAAAAAGTAAATATGATTATTGCTTTCATAAACCCTCCTGCAGAACAGCTTCATAAAAGTATTATACCACAAAGATCATAAAAGCAATATGAGGTCTACAATCTAATACCTTTTTGGTATATTATTGGATTATGAAAAAGACACAAGAAAAGAAGTTTGTTTTACATAGCGTCAGGCAAAACCGTAAGCAGGGCCGCCGGCAAGGCCGCCGGCTCTTTGCCTTATTGCTTATCCTCGTTTCCTTCTTCGCGGCATGCCAGACCAGCAGCGCACTTTACGGTGAACTGGGCAGAGCTTCTGACCCTGTTCCGTTTATGCAAAATGCCAGAACCGGCTACCTTGATTCCGGGCTTCGTTACTATATTCTTGAAAATACAAGGCCCCAGGGAAGGGCGTTCCTGACCCTTGCGGTAAACGCGGGCTCGGTTCTGGAAACCGAAGATGAAAGGGGGCTTGCTCATTTTGTGGAACACATGGCTTTTAACGGAACGGAAAATTTTCCAGGAAGCGAGCTTGTAAATTACCTGCGTACTCTGGGCATGCGTTTTGGGCCGGAGGTAAATGCGTACACCTCCTTTGACCAGACGGTTTACGGCATAGAAGTTCCCGTGGAAACTGTTGACGGCAGAAGGCGCATTCCCGATACTGCCCTGGCTGTAATTGACGACTGGAGCAGGGCCATTACCTTTTTTCCCGAAGATGTAGAAAACGAACGGCGTGTTATTATTGAGGAATACCGCACACGACTTGGCGCTGCCGAGCGTATACGCCGCGAAATGCTTCCCCTTATATTCAGAGGGTCCCCTTATGCAGACAGGCTCCCCATAGGGCGTCTTGAAGTGCTGGAAACTGCCGCGCCGGAACTGCTTGAAGGATATTACAGAAAATGGTACAGGCCGGATAATATGGCCCTAATCCTTGTCGGCGATTTTGACGCCGAACTTCTTGAAGCATCCCTGGAACAGCATTTTCGCATAACGCCTGCCGTCACACCTCTTGAGCGTCCCCGTTTTACGCTTCCGGAGCCAAACAGGGGCAGTTTCCAGGGCCTGGTACTTACCGATCCCGAATACACTCAAACACGGGTGGATATCTATTTCAAGCGAAAAGCGGATTTTTCACCATCCAATCTTGCAGATTACAGAAATGAGGTAATGGATTATCTTGCAATTACAATTCTTGACCTCAGATTTAACGAAGCTGTTTCAAGACCCGAAACCCCTTATACAGGGGCTGCTTCCGGAAACGTACGTTACGGCCATGGTTCCCGTTACTATATTCTCACTGCCAATGCTAAATCCGGAAGGGCTGCCGGTGTTATTGAAGAACTGTTAACTGTAAAGGAATCAATATCCCGCTACGGTTTTCTGGAAGATGAACTTGATATGGCCAAAAGATCGCTCCTTTCATATATGGAACAGATGGTTGTTGAAAAAGACAATCAGGATTCCAATTACTATGTCCGTGCCTTTACCCGGCATTTTCTTGAAGGCATGTCTGTTCCGGACATTGAATGGGAACTTGAAGCGATCAGGGCCATGCTTCCGGAAATTACATTGAGTGAAATTTCAAGACATGCCGGAGATTATTTTGCGGATGATGATCTTACGGTTTTTATAAGCGCTCCTGACTCAGAAAAACCTTCCCTTCCCACAGTTGACGAGATTAGACAGCAGGCAGTAAATATCAGAAGGGCAGAAATAGCTCCGCCGGTTTCTTTTATTATATACGGAGAAATCCTGGAACAAACTCCCCTGCCTGGAGCAATTATAAATGAAGTTTTATATTCAGACACCAATGCCGCGCTATGGACATTAAGCAATGGCATGGAAATAGTCTTAAAGGAAACCGCAAACAGAAACAATGAAATTACGTTTTACGCTTTGGCAAGGGGCGGAACAGCAAGTTTCCCCCAGACCCATGTTTCCGCGGGTCTTGCTGCGGAAATGCTTAACGCCTCCGGGCTTGGCCCTTACTCAATGCCGGAACTGACAAGAAAGATTGCGGACAAGCAGGTTTCGTTCTCTTTCTGGACTTCTGCTTTCCTTAGGGGTTTCCAGGGAAGCGCGGCAGGCGGAGACATTGGGGTTTTAATGGAAATGATCCATCTGGGATTTACACAGCCGCGCCTTGATCCTGATGCCGTGTCAATATTGCTTGAACGCAGACGTACTGCCATTATCCAGGAAGCGGAAAATCCCGACAGGTTCTTTTCAAGAGAGATAAGCAGAACCATATCCGGCAACCCGCTGTTCCATCCCCTTGAAGCAGAAGATTTGGACAGGGCGGACAGCAATGAGGCAATGGAGTTTATCCTGGCTTCCCTGAATCCGGCTGATTATACTTTTGTTTTTACAGGCAGCATCAATATGAACGAGATGCGTACTCTTGTGGAAACATACCTCGCGTCAATTCCGCCCAAAGAAATTGCGTTTAACGAATGGGCGGGTATTGACTACCAGAGGCCTGATAATACAAGGCGGGAAATAAGAAAGGGCATGGAAGAACGAAGCTCTGTTTATATAAGCTGGTTTATTCCCCAAACCTATTCCGAAGAAACAATGGCTCAAGCCTCGGTACTCGAAGCTTATCTTGATATTATACTTAACGATGAAATCCGCGAAAGCCTTGGAGGTGTTTATTCCATTTCAAACTGGCTGTCTATAACCCCCCTGCCGCATGGCGAACTTACAGGAGGCATATATTTTATCTGCAATCCAGCCCGCGCAGAAGAGCTTGCTGCAGCGGCGGAGGCAAAAATCAGGGAGATTGCCAATGGTATTATTGAAGACGATATTTTATCCAAGTCAAGAGAAGCCGTGATGCAGGATCATGAACTGACTTTGCAGAGAAATCTAACCATTGCGCAGAGTTATGCCAATTCCAGATTAATTTATCATTCTCCCTTAAGCCGTATGGACAGAAGGCCGGAACTGTACCAGGCTGTAACAGGGCGGGACATTCAAAACATGGCCGCGCTTCTTCTTGGAGGCCGGCGTGTTATGATGGTCTTGTATCCGGAAAGGTAATTAGGGCTGTCCGAGAAGTTGGTTACTTCTCGTCCACCCTATGCTTAAGTTTTGTCCTGGCTGCGCATAAAAAGATATCAAGTATGAGGCATGAATCAGCAGCCTATTCACCCAGAACCCGTATCTGAACCTTGCGTGTGCGGGGGCCGTCGTACTCATTAAACCAGATACTCTGCCACCTTCCAAGAAGCAGTCCGCCATTGGAGACTATCAGCGTAATTGAAGGCCCAACAAGGCTGGTCTTTGTGTGCGCCGCGGAATTGCCTTCGCCGTGACGGAATTCCCTGCGGTCAGGCGATATAAAATTAAGCGCAAGGTTTACGTCATGGGTAACATCCGGATCGGCATTTTCGTTAATTGTAACTGCGGCAGTGGTGTGGGGAATGAACACAACGCAGATGCCTTCCCGTATGCCGGAGGCGGCAACTGCCTTCTCCGCCTCTGCCGTGATATTGAGCCATTCATTTTGGCTCCTGGTTTTAACATTAAATTCAGATAGTTTTGTCATTTGGTATCCTTATAATATCAGGGAATCTCTAATACACCCGGTTGGGTTTTAGAAGTTCCCATTATTCATCTTATCATGATGATCGCTGCGATTCAATCACCGCGATTAATGTCCTAAACTCTTCTCTTTCTGCCCCGGAAAGCGTATTATATGAATAAAGCGCTTTCTCGAATAATTCTCCGGCGCGCATAATTTTTTCTCCCTTGATATTTTCTTTTTCATCAGCTTCAATGCACTTGCTGACTGCATCCGCAAGCAGGGCGCAGTATTCAATGGGAGCGTAACTTGGCTTCCATTTAACAAAAAGAGTTTTCTCCCCCCAATAAATCAGGCGGGCAAAAAGAGTTATGCTTTTTTTAAGTTCCCTCTGCTTTGCGCGGCTGTAAGCTGCAAGGAGGCTTTCCTCAAGCCGTTTGATTGCTTCCCCGGTTTCGCCGCGAATTTTTCTTCCCGCCGCTCCTTCGAAAAGTGATTTTATAAAATAAAAAATTCCATCGGAAAATGCTTTGAACCAGCCCCTGAAAAAGTAAAGTATTCTAACCGGCAAGGAACTAAATCTTTTGAACATTATTGATCGCCGCAGCAGGGGGCTTATCATAAACCAGATGAATAAAAAAGCTGCTGCTGTTACTGCGGCATACCTGAACCAATCCCAAAAAGGAAATAGTCCGCCATTGTCTCTCTTTTCCAGAAAATCAAAAGGGATGCCAGTGTTTTCAAAAACAGGCATTTGGTAAATCATTTCGCCTGATCTTCCGGCATTACGGAAAAGTCCTCTCAATAAATTTCTTAAAAAACGAAGCAGACCGGCAAGCAGGGAGGGCGGCAGAAGGCTCTGGTCCGAAGAAAACAAAATTCCCGCAGATAAAGCTGCAAACATTATTATAATTCCGGCCATAATTACTTTGAGCCTGTTCTGCAGCTTCAATCCTTCTGCAGCATAAGCGTATTCCCTTCTCAAAAACAAGAGAAACACGATTATACAGATTCCGGTAAGGAATATAAAAACAAACAGTATCGCAGACAGCGGATTTATATAAATGCCTTTTATCATGCAAACAGACATTAGAACCAATGAAAGAAGAAAAAAACAAATATAATTCGCACTGACTTTTTTTATACCCTTGTTTGCTTCTCCTAACAGGCTTGAATCTTCAAGAAAAATCTGACGCAGCTTTTCTCCGCTGTAATTCCGCATGTGGGATTCAAAAAGCTCCTGCTCGCTGAATATCCTTTTTACCGCAAGTACCAAAAACCAGATAATAAACGCAGAAATGGCCGAAGGGATATTGTATAATGAAGGAGAAAAACGCAGCCCGATTTGGTCTTCATTATTGAATATTGAACCCAATAAGTAAGCTGTAATCAATACCAGAACTGCCCCGCGTATATTTGCGGCAGCATGATCAGCTTTGATTTTTTTAACAATTACAAAGTACACAGAAGCGCATATTGCGCTGAAAAATCCCTGCATAAACCAGAGTAACTGCGGCAAGGGGCCTGTATAGGTTTCCAGTAAAGGAGAGCCAGGCAGAATAAAAGCAGCAAGAACAGATAAGGGAATATACACTGCCAGGATGGCGTATAACGATTCAAAGGATTTCATAACCCCTCTCCCTTATTTGATACTGCCCGGACCGGCGGGGCAGGACTTTTTCATCTATTAAAAAATACTCTAAAGACTGATGGCTGCTCTTTAATCCTTCAAAAAGCCGTGAGTCTTCTTTATCAAGAGCAGGGCCGACATATACAATCCTTGTGCCAAAAGGCAGGGCTTTTGCCTCCTTCAACAAACAGTCAGCGCTGTCAGAGCCTTTATCCGGTTCGTCTTCAATAATACGGCGTTCAAATATTGCAAGCTGTTCCAGAATGGGAATGAGCGCAAATGCAGAAGGGCTGATGGTTTTAACTTTCTTCCGCGATGAATAAAGCACAAGTCCCAGGGCCTGGCGATCCCTTGACGCCATTATGCAAAGCGCAGCCGCGGCTTCAATTGCTCGTTCCAGATAAAGTTCCCTGTATTTTAGTTGGTATTCTGCCGGGTCAACATTCAGAAAAACCACGAGGGGGTATGACAGGGATGCTTCGTATTCATTTATCATCAGGCTGGCAGCTTCTGCATCAGCGCCGTCATACCCGGACATTCTTGCGCTTGTCTTCCAGTTAATGCGCCGTAATTCGTCTCCGGCTGTATATTCGCGTACGGAACGGCGGCTGGTAAGGTCTTCGTTAAAAGGATTATTGCTTTTAAGAACGCCCAGTGGAATACCGGCAGGGGCCTTTAAGCTGACATATCCAGGCGCAGGGTATACATAAAGTCCTGTCGTATCTCTTGCGTTAAGCGTAAACGGAAAAAGCCCCAGGGGATCAGCGCCGTGTACAATGCCCGGTCCAAGGGTAAAGTATCCGCGGCTTGTGCCCAGACCCTGCCAGCGCATTACAATGCTTCTTTTGCCGTAAAGTGTTAAAAGACATTTATTATCCCTGAATACCGGAAGCCTTCCGGGGTTGTCCGCAATGGCAATCATAAATGCCGGAAGCCTCCCGCGGTTTTCAATAACAAGTTCCATGTCGATCCATTCGTGGCGGAATCCCCGCAATTCCAAGTCTCTGCGAAACAGCCTGATACTGCGGATCAAAAATTCAACGTATATCCTTGAAAAGACAATAATAAAAATAAAAAAGAACGAAATTATCTGTGCCGGACGCCAGGGAGTAAAAATGTAAATCAGGATAAGAATAACCGGAAAAGCAAAGAGCAGCTTTTCTCTTTTGATATGTATATTGACTCCGGTGTTCTTCAAAGAAAGTTTCGGTATTCGGGCATTGAAACCCTGTCCAGAATGGAAGAAATGATCCTGTCCGGCTTTATGCCCCGGACCAAAGCATCGGAAGAAAGCAACAGGCGCTGGCTAAAAACAGAAGCCGCCATTTCCTTGATATCAGCAGGGCTCACATAGTCACGGCCCCGAAGTCCTGCCAGCGCCTGGCTTGCCCTGTAAAGCGCCAGCGTGCCCCTGGGTGAAATACCTGCCCTTAGTGTTTTGTCCTGCCGTGTTTCTTCCACAAGTGAAAGCAGATAAGCATTAACCTGGGGATCAACATAAACTTGTGTGCATCCTTCCTGCAGTTTTATAATTTCTTCTTTATCAGCCACGGGTTTTAAGTCAGTTACAGGATGCGTTATGCGTCTCTGACTTTGCAGCATTTTTGCTTCAGCTTCCCTGTCAGGATAACCGATTTTGAGAGAGAGCAAGAAACGATCCTTTTGAGCTTCCGGCAGCGGAAAAGTCCCTTCAAATTCAATTGGGTTTTCTGTTGCCATTACAAAAAAAGGTTCCGGCAGCTTTATTACTTCCCCGTCAACAGATATCTGTGCTTCTGCCATGGCCTCCAGAAGCGCGGACTGGGTGCGCGGGGTTGCCCTGTTGATCTCATCAACCAGAACAAACTGGTTTACAACAGGGCCTTTACGGTAAACAAAACGGCCTTCGTTCTGGCGCCACACCGAAACCCCAAGAATGTCCGAGGGCAGAAGGTCGGGCGTACACTGAATACGCGCAAAACTTAGATCAAGGCTTGCTGCCATGGCTCTTGCAAGGATGGTCTTGCCTGTACCCGGCACATCCTCAAGCAGTACATGCCCCCGCGCGAGAAATGCCGACAGAACCGTGTCGATTACCGCGCTTTTTCCCAAAAAGACTTTTTCAATATTGTTCCTGACTTTTTCTGTAAACTGCTTTGCAGCGATGTGTTGTTCCATTGGGATATTATAACATGGGCATTGAACAAAATTATACTAGCGATATTTAATAAAATATATTACCATTAATACCATGAAAGCCGAGAAAGCAATAGCAGCTTATAGCCGCATGAGAGACCAGCCTTTATGGCGGCTGCTTGCTTCAGATAATGGGCCTATTGTTATTGGCTTACTGCAATCTCATTTATATGACAACGAAAAAAACCTGCCCTCATCGATTTTTCATGAGCGCATTGGCCGTGAACTTGAAGCTCTAAGGGCGCAGGGAGAAGATTTGCCTCAGACTGCTCAAGGCTATATAGCCGACTGGCTGGCGCACGGTTATCTTGAAAGGCGTTTTCCTGTTGGAGCCGCAGAAGAAGAATACGAATTATCCACGGCTGCGGTTGAAGTAATACGCTTTATTTCCGGTATCGAACAGCCGCATTCAACAGCTACAGAAAGCCGTTTAAGTCTTGTAATACAGGCATTGGTAAAACTTGCAGAGGATACTGACGCAGATAAAACAAAACGCATAGAAAGACTAAAACTTGAACAGGAACGCATAAATAAAGAAATTGAAGCCGCACAAAAAGGAGAAATAAAAGTACTTTCCGATGAAACAGCGCTGGAACGAGCCAGAGAAATTATCTCATTGGCAGATGAACTAACCGGGGATTTTCGCCGTGTACGGGATCAATTTGAGCAATTAAACCGTAATCTACGGGAACAGCTCATAAATGATGAAGAAAAACGCGGAACAGTATTGTCCTCTGTCTTTTCAGGTATGGATATGATAAACGAAAGCGAGGCAGGAAAGACATTTCTGGGCTTTTGGCGTTTATTAACTGATCCTGTACAGTCTACAACATTTGAAGATGCTCTGGGTGATGTGCTTT
>Ga0099364_10002001_pt1 | contig 32813 bp, 29 predicted proteins | sample TergutTh196P3_FD_73070 | JGI IMG/M metagenome (GOLD analysis project Ga0099364, IMG submission 73070) | Microcerotermes parvus P3 segment gut microbial communities from Pointe-Noire, Republic of the Congo - Th196 P3 | ecosystem: Host-associated > Arthropoda: Insects > Digestive system > Gut ... | reverse complement strand
CTGCCGATTTTACTCTTTCGGGAACCGCCAAAATAGGAACACTTACCTTGAACGCAGTCAATATAACCGACCACGCCGTCTTGACCATTGAAACAGGCTGGACAGGAACCGTTGCGGCGCTTAACCTTCGGGGCGGTACTGCCACTATAAGCGATAACATAAGCTATTGGGCAAATGGAAGCCCGATACTTCTTGGCCCCGGCGTAAACGCTGCCACGGTGGGTCAAATCACGCTTGGTAATTTTATGAGCAGCGGCACTCAAGCCATCAGCGACACGCATGTGATAAATGCAAGCGGTATGCTGGTTGCGAAGTCGAAGTAAAAAGTTAAAAGGTAAGGGAACAACGTGACTGGACTTCAACCGGTATGTTGTTCCCCTTACTTTACCTTCCTTCCGTAAGCGGATATAAGTACTTGAAAACCTTAAAAAATGACTGGCCTTGATTTAATATAACCGCGTCCTTTGTCTCGGGGTCTTTTGCCAAAACCTCCAGCCGCACAAGGTTCCAAAAAGAATAATTCTGTTTGTATTTTTTTTCATCGGCAAAGGGAATAATATCCGGCGCCTCGCTGCCTTTGTTTTTATACACGCTTCCCCATAACCAGGATGAAAGAGAATGTTTTTTCATGCCATGGGGTATGAATACAGAAATGCAGTCATTTATTTTTATTCCGGGCACCAAATACTTATTAAGTATATTTTGAAAATCCAATGGTTCTATATGCTCATTTAACTCGACGGCGGCTATTTCATTGGCGCCGGATATGCCGACAGATAACGGCGAAACAATTTCCAGCACGGGCAAAGGGTTAAAACCTGACGAATACTTTATCGGGAGACCTGATATACTAAAAGCCAATGAAAATATTTCCCTTAAATCCAGATATGAATGAAAAACAGCCTTGCCTTGTTTACTGAAAGAAAATATTATACGCCTGGTTGGCGGGGTTGGTTGATTAATAACCCCTTTTTGCGTTTTTTCTGCATTTGAATTTACTTTAACCTGTATATTATTTTGGACTGTTTTGATATTCACATCACAAATCCCGCAATGATGTGTACAATTTTCTGTACAGGGTAATGTTATTTCTGCATTAATGGAGCGTGATTTTTCCATTTCAAGGAAACCGGTTTTCACGCCGGATTTTATAAAATGCCAGGGCAAAGCATCATTTTCTGAATAACCATTAAGCGCGTTTTCAACACTTGATTTATATTCTTCAAACAAAGCCCCCCAAACATCTTTTTTCAGATAATTATCCCAGGCGTCAAAGCGGCATCCCCTTTTCCAGGCTTCTTCAATAATGGTTCCGGTTTCCCTGTCTCCCCTGCTTATTATTCCTTCAATAAGCGAAACAAAGGGGTCCTGAACACCTACTTTATGTCCTTTGGATTTTAGTTTATATCGTATGTGGTTTAGTTTTTGTTCGGCTTTTTCGTGGGAAATTTGAGCTTCCCGCTGAAAAGGCGTATGCGGTTTTGGAATAAAGGTACATATATTTATATAAAAACGCATTCCTGTTTCAAGGGCCGCTTTTGAAATAAAGTCAACTATTTCTTCTTCTTCATTAATATTGTTTTCAAGCGGGAGGCCAATCATAAAATAAAATTTTACGCTTCTCCACCCTCTTTTTTTTGCTTCTGTAATGATTTCTATTGTTTTTTCCAGAGAAACTTTTTTATTTATGGAAAGCTGGTGAAAATCCATTGGCGTTTCCACGGCAAAAGTAAGGCCGCTTTTACGCACTTCCGATATTTTTTCCAACAAGGGCAGGGAAAAGCCGGAAACTTTAAGGGAAGGAAGCTGAAAACTGACATGCCTGTTTTGATACTCCTGATTCAGAATATCAACCAGATTTCCAATATGATTATAATCACCTGTTGAAAGTGAAGAAAGACTAATCTCCCTGTAACCGCCGTCATTTATAAAAGAAGCTGCTTCAGCCTGAATAACGGCGGCATCCTTCTGACGCATTGGCCTTGACCAGAAACCCGCGTGACAGAAACGGCAGCCGTTTGGACAGCCCCGCATTATTTCTATTGATCCGTGCTGATGAATAACTTTGATTACCGGAACCGGAAAAACGGCGGGTTCTGTATTTTCCTTGCCAAAATCCTTGTATATTGCCCTTGCGGCTTGTTTTTTTTCTCTGCTCCAGACCGAAGGATGAGAAAGAAACAGCTCCATGATTTCTTTCCGCCGCCCTCCCCTGTTTTTAATATCCCTTGCTTCGGACATTAATTCAAAGAAACCTTCTTCAGCCTCCCCTATCCAAAAGCAGTCAACAAAAGCGGAATACGGCAGAGGATTTGAAACACAGGGCCCTCCCATGAATATTACCGGATCTTCCCCGCCCCGTTCTTCTGAATGAACGGGAATGCCGGAAACATCCAGAATCGTTAATACGTTTGTTATTCCCAGTTCATATCCAAGAGTAAACATAAGTACGTCTGCTGCGCCCGGGTTTAATCCTGTTTCAAGTCCGTACAGGGGAATTTTTTGCTCTCTTAGCAGGGTTTCAAAATCCTCTGCCGGCGCAAAAACCCTGTCGCAGGAAATTCCTTCCATGCGGTTCAGCCTGTTGTAGATTATGCGCAATGCCTTGTTTGACATGCCTATTTCGTACATATCCGGAAAAGCGATAATGGTTTGAAACAACGCGTCCTTTTTTGCAAGTATGCCGTATTCACCGCCCGTATAGCGGTTGGGTTTTTCAACTGTTAGAAGTAATTCTCCCAAATCAGGGATCGGATCGATATATTTTTTCATTGTATTCTTGCTTTTTGCCGTGGAATTTTCCGCAAGGATTATTATTCCCTGTATCCCTGTATTACATTTCTATTTTGAAATCCCAGCGTACGTATTGCTTCCTCATAGGTTTGGTTGGCAAAAATTCCCTGGTAAATAATTGCAGAGGCATAAGGCGCCCACCATTCCCATTCATTCGCCGCTTCCACAAGCACTGTTACCACAACTCTCTCGTCGGGATTATCCGTTTCAAAAGGGGCAAATGACGCAAACCATGAATGAAATCTGTCCGGGACTCCGATTTCTCCTGTTCCGGTTTTTCCGGCAATTTCAACCGCCCTTATGTTAAGGGGATATCTGGCAGTTCCTTCACTGATTACTCCGCGCATGTCTCTTCGTACATTTTCAAACACTTCAGGAGATATTTCACTTTTATGCATGATCATGGGCTGTATGCTTCTTTCAACCGCTCCGGTCATGGGATCACGGACTTCCCTTAACAGATGGGGCTGATATATTACGCCGTCATTAACTGTCATGGCTACCATATTCGCCATTTGCAGCGGAGTAACCAAAGTATAACCCTGGCCCGTGGACAAATTCATTGTATCCCCGGCCAGCCATCTTTCATGGAGACGCCTTTCTTTCCATTGGGGAGTCGGTATGAATCCGCTTATTTCGCCCGGCAGATCAATGCCCGTACGGCTGCCGAACCCGAAATCCTGCGCATAATTAACAATTCTTTCCACGCCCAGATAATCCCTTCCCAGGGTCCAATAATAGATATTACAGGATTGGGCCAGGCCTTGATGCAGATTTAATCTGCCGTGGCCGGGTCTTCTGATATGGCATCGCCATATCCTGTCTCCGTAATCTATTTCTCCGCGGCAGTCGATGGTCTGGTTCGGATTAAATACGTTTTCTGCCAGAATACCGGTAGTCAGAACTATCTTAAATGCCGAGGCAGGCGGATAACTGGATTGAATGGCCCTGTTGATAAGCGGTTTATTTGGATCGTTTAACAGCGCCTGGTACTCAATTCCAAGATCAGACTGGTTAAAAATATTGGGGTTATACCAGGGATAGGAAACCATGGCCAGAATTTCGCCGGTCGAAGGACGCATGACCACTACCGATCCCAGCCTGGAGCCAAGGGCTTTTTCCGCAAGCGTCTGTATGCCGCGGTCTATGGTCAAAACAAGATTTTTCCCCATTTCCGGAGCTTCCTTGTTATACCAGTCATCGGAAACGCTTCTGCCCCTGACATCAACAATTCTGGTTTCGTAACCTTCCCTGCCGCGCAGCAAATCATCATATTGTTTTTCGATTCCGTCCTTGCCTATGATATCTCCCTGTTGATAACCCAGATTATAGAGCACTGTCAGTTCTTCCCTTGTAATGCTGCCCACATAGCCGAGAATATGGGAAAGGCTTCCGGCTTCGGTATAATTACGAATGGGCTTGGACTGCCAGGAAACGCCGGGAAGTGTATTTACCTGTTCCGCAAGACTGGCAATGCCGGCGAACGGCACATTGGCGGCAATTTCAACGGGCTGGAAAAGATGATATATGCGCGGGGGAATTCTTCTTTCAATTTGATCGCGTGATATTCCCAAAATTGAAGAAACACGGCTTATTAATTCCGGCATTTCTCCATGCCTTACCTCTCCCGGAGTAATGTAAACGGCAAAGGAATCGGTATTCAAAACCAGGGGCTGATTATAATGCCTGTCATAAATTTCTCCACGCTGCGCCGGGATAATCGTTGTTCTGCGCGCGATATTCCTTGCCCTGGACTGATAAAAATCACCTTCAAGAATCTGCATGCTGAAAAGCCTTGACGCGTAAATTACCATTAACACTACGCAGAAAACAAGGATTAACGATATCCTGATTTCAAATGGCTTTTCGCGATCCGTGCTCATTTGCCTTTCCTTTCTTCGGTTAACAGGGTTTTGGCGAGTTTTAGCAATGCAAAAAGCAAAGGCGCGGCGGCAATATTCAAACCCAGTTCAATCCATATAACCGGCATCAAAAAATTATAGGGCGGAATTGCATTTGAAAACAAGAGGCTAAGAAGATTACGGCTGATTACCTTGATTATTGTGGCTCCGCCGCAGAGCGCCATGGGAAGAATAAATATATCCAGGAAAAAAGCCCCTTTAAGCATGCCTGTTAAAGCTCCAATCAGGGTACGTACCAGGGCATTATAACCCAGGGGGGAAGCTGAAATAAAGTCAAGAATAAAACCGGAGAAAAAACCCGTAATCTGACCGCACATTGTTCCGTTGGTATACGCGACAAAAACAAGAATTCCCAGGGCAAGATCCGGAATTGTGTGAAACAGCGCAAGATGGCGTATAACAGTAGACTGCAAAAGGCCGGCAATCAATATAAAAATAACCGCCCAAATTACCCTTTTAGCCATCCCATTCCCCTAAAGCATATGATGCGGCCGCGTCATAAGATGCATCCGCATCATCAGATATGGCCGCATCTATAACAAAAACATATTCAAGCCTTGAAAAATCTATGGAAGCCTGGACTTCAACTTCCATGGAAATTTCATTTTCCTCAAATCTTATTCTGCTTACCCTGCCTATGTTAATGCCCTGCGGATAAACGCCGCCAAGACCGGAACTGACAACAATGTCTCCAATATTGATTTCTCCCCTGGCCTGCTTGCTGATAAAACGCATCAGCAGAAAAATATCCGGATTACCCCTGCCTTCAATAATGCCTTCATACCTTGATTGGGTAAATCTTGCGGAAATGTAAGACCTTGCGTCATAGAGGGGCATTACAAGGCTTTCAAAAACACCAACCTGTATTACCTTGCCCACAAGGCTTTGGGAGCCGTCCTGATAGGCAATAACAGGCATATCCATCGCTACCCCTGAATAGCTTCCCTTGTTTATGACAAAGGCTGAAAACAGATTGTCCGGGTCCCTGCCTATTAATTCCGCCGCTATGTGCCGGTAACGGAGATTTTGCGAAAAACCAAGCTGTTCCCTAAGACGGCTGTTTTCCTGCCTGATTTCCGCGGCGCTTCGTTCAAGCTGTTCATAACGGGCGATGCGTTCGGCAAGTTCATTGTATTCACGGCGCAGTATTGTCAATTCCCTTATGGAAAGAACGGTACGTGATACAAACGAAGAAACCTCGTGAATACCGCCGCGTATGCCTGAAAAAATCGAAAGGCCGATATTTGCCAATTCTGCCGTAAAATTAAAACCGGAAAATAAAAGGGTAGAAAATGATACGGTCATAAGAATAATAAAAACCCTGATTGTAATATTAAGATATTGTTTTTTATTTTTCTTCTTGTTTGCCGACCACATGTATTATTAGTTCAGTCTGTCATAATTACGGTTGTTTGATCCGCGGGAGGAGAACTCGAAATACATGCCCGAACCTTGCGCAACGCAATCCAGGGGATTTTCCGCCAGGATTACGGGCACGCCGGTTTCCTTGGAAATGAGTTTTGGCAGTCCTTTCAAGAGGGAGCCTCCGCCTGTCATAACTATACCCCGTTCCACGATATCAGCCGCCAGTTCCGGAGGGGTCTTTCCCAAAATTGATTTAATCTCGTCTATTATTTTGTAAATGGGTTCTTTTAATGCTTCCCTGATTTGTTCCGAGTCAATTTCAAGGCGCCTTGGCAGGCCGCTTGAAGCATCGGTTCCCTTTATTTCAACTTTTTCGATATTCTTGTCCGGAGACGCGTTCCCTATATCTATTTTCAGCCTTTCGGAAACACCGCCTCCTATAATCAGATTAAGTTCACTCCTGACATATTTAATAATGGCTTCGTCAAAATCATCTCCTGCGGTTCTGATTGCATTTGTAACAACCATATCGCCAAGGCTTATAACTGAAATCTCGGTTGTACCGCCGCCAATATCAACAATCATGTGTCCCGCAGGTTCATTGATGGGAATATTCGCACCAATGGCGGAAGCCAGGCTTTCTTCGATTATTATTACTTCTCTTGCGCCCGCTTTATATGCGCATTCTTCAACAGCGCGGCGTTCAACTTCTGTAATGCTTGACGGAATGCCTATTACCATCCTGGGTTTAATAAAACTGTATCTGGGCATTACTTTTGATATAAAAAAACGGATCATTTTTTCTGTGATTTCAAGATTGGCAATAACGCCGCCGCGCATGGGCCGTATGGCGTGAATTGATCCGGGGGTTTTCCCAAGCATTTTTTTTGCTTCCGAGCCCACAGCCAGGACTTTATTGGTCCCTTTTTCAACCGCCACAACAGAAGGCTCATTTATAACAATACCTTTTCCGCTTATATAAATAATTGTATTACAGGTTCCAAGATCAATTCCCATATCTGATGAGCCGCGTCCAAACATATTTCCTCCAGATTCTTACTATAATCTTTAACTTTAGATTTTTCTATATACCCAAACGGGCCCTGGCTTCCGTATGAGCAGGATTAATCTGTATTGCCCTTCTCCACTCCGCCCGCGCGCGAATTGTTTCTCCGTTACTGTTAAATAATTCTCCCAAACGAAAATGAGCTTCCGCATTTCCGCCGCTTTCCTCTATTACTTTAAGAAATTGCTCTTCCGCGCCGGCAGATTCTCCTTTTCTGAACATGATTTCTCCAAGGAAAAGCCTGGCATTTATTATCATGTTTGAATCCCTTGATGTTTCAAGACATTGAATTATATAAGCATGAGCAGCATCATCTTCGCCAAGCGCAATATAGGAACTGGCAATGGACAAGAGAAGGGTGTCAGAAGGCGCGGTATTACCGTTTATTTCAGGGCTCAAAGCCTGGGTAAAAGCCGTAACACTGCTTCTATAATCCCTTACAGAAATATATGCCATCCCAAGGTATTCAGGAATATCCCTTTCTTCATAGCCTGTTTCAATTGCTTTTTCCAGGTATTTTATTGCAAGGTCTCCGTATCCGGTTCCCTTGTAATAATACGCTTTGCCAAGGACATATAACAAGCGGCCGTCTCTTTGTCCCTCGTTAAGGAGCAGGGCTTTCCTGAGCGACCAGATACAGGAATCTATATGGCTTTGCATACTTAAATTATTAATCTGAGCAATGGCAAGCTGGTAAGCTGAAAACCCGTGTATTGTAAGAAGAAAATAATCCAGAGGTCTTTGGGCAAGATGTTCCCCGCTTATTTGATAAACCTCTTCAAATGCGCCTGAAGTCCATAAATCCAGAATCTCCCTTCTGTCAATTCTTGAATTTTGTCTTAAAAATAATATGTTTACAGCCAAAAAAACTATCAGGGAAATTAAAATTAATAAAAGAGCTGCTTTATATATGGTCCGTAACCGGTATTTTCGGACTTTATAACCGGATTGAGAACGATCTTTTGGCATTTCCTGTTTTTATTGTACGATTTTCTTAAAATAATGTCCAGCAGAATAGAAAAAAAACAATGAACCATAAGCCGGGTTCTGTTCACCCAGCACCTATTTTTTTGCACCACACAAATATTATCCATCGGTTTCAATGCAAAAAAATAGGCGCTGGGAAGCTGCCATCTGTCTTGAAGAGCTGTTACCAGCCCCTTCTGTGCAGTCTACCCGCGTTTAACCAACGGACAATCGGCTGAATCTACGCAAAGCATAAATTCCACGCTGCTTGACTTTGCTCCTGATGAGGTTTGCCGTTTTCCGGCAATGTTACCATTGCCGAGGCGGGCTCTTACCCCGCCGTTTCACCCTTACCTTGCAATTCCCAAGGAATTGCCTGGCGGTTTACTTTCTGTTGCACTTTCTGTCCCAGCGCCTAAACCTGGGCGCTGGGCCCGGGAGTTACCCGGCATCATGTCCTGCGGAGCCCGGACTTTCCTCCCGGCATCTATTTAATAAATAGGTGCTGGACGGCAGCCTGGTTCATCGTTAAGAAATTATCGCTCGATTAGTCATCAAAATCAATAGTATCTTTTTCGTCATCATCTTCTTCCTCGTCATAATCTTCTTCATCAATTTCATCAAGATCAGAGAGGCTTCCGGTATCTTCCGGGCCGAAGAAATCTTCTTCGCCTTCTTCAGATTCTTCATAAAACAGAATCCTGGAACAATAAGGACAGAAAACAATTTCTTTGCCGATACGCACATCATTGGCAAACTGGGCCGGAAGTATCATGTGGCAGCCCATACAGACGCCGCCTTTTATTGCAACAATTCCCCTGCCCATTTTGTTGCGGATTATGCGTTCAAACTTAAAAAGCACCTCCGGATCCAAATCCGGGGTCAGGCTTTTTTCCTTTTCCGTAAGGTCGTTCATCTGGGCTTTTCTGGCGTTTATCTCCTCTTCAACCCCTTTTCTGCGTTCCGCCAATTCAGCTTCCTGCTGTTCGATAAGGGCGGAACTCTGCTTCATTTGCTCGTCCAGCTCGGAAATCAGACGTTCTTCCCTTTGAAGTTCCTTGCGGAACAACTGCTCTTTCTCCGCAGCATCCCGGATCTCCTTGTCAAGGGCTTCATATTCCCGCTGTGTGGAAATAACATCCATGTTTTTTTCCGCTTTTTCCCTCAAGGCTTCCGCCTCGAAAAGCTGATTTCTAAATTCCGTCTCGGCAGTTTTTGCCTTGTCGTATTCAAGATTTTTCTCAATAAAGGTTTTTTTAAGTCTTGCCAGGAGTTCTTCCTGGGTTATAAGGAGCTTTGGAATTTCCTGTATTTTTTCTTCAAGAATTATTTTTTCAGAAAGAATATTCTGCAGGGTTCTTAGCTTCTCAAAAACATCATCCATTACCATTTGAATCCCCTAAAATCAATGTCATCAATATTAAAAAATTAACAAAAAAAAAGAAAAATTGCTATAGCCAGACCGCTGGTTATCCCTTTGGATAACTAGTTATCCAAATAATCCTTTAGTTTACGGCTCCGTTTGGGATGTCTTAGGCGCCGCAGGGCCTTTGCTTCAATCTGCCGTATACGCTCCCTTGTAACATTAAAGTAAAGCCCTACTTCTTCAAGGGTAAGTGAATAACCATCATCAAGGCCAAAGCGCATTTTAAGGACTTCCTGTTCACGTACCGGCAGCGTGGACAGAACCGTGCCAAGCTGTTCCTGGAGCAAAGTAAATGCCGTCTGGTTTGCGGGATTCTCCACATCCTTGTCTTCGATAAAATCTCCCAAAAGGGAATCTTCTTCTTCCCCTATGGGCGTTTCAAGGCTGATTGGCTCGCGCGCGACATTTTTAACGGATTTAACCCTAATTGCGGTCCAGCCCAGTCTCTCCGCGATTTCATCGTCAGTGGGTTCCCTGCCCAGAACCTGCATCAGCTGGCGGGATTCCCTGACCACCTTGTTGATCTGTTCGATCATGTGAACCGGTACCCTGATTGTTCTTGCCTGATCCGATATTGACCGGGTAATTGCCTGGCGTATCCACCATGTGGCATAAGTGGAAAACTTAAAACCTTTTTGATACTCAAATTTCTCAACCGCTTTTATAAGACCTATATTCCCTTCCTGTACCAGATCGAAAAAATGCAAACCGCGGTTTGTATATTTCTTTGCAATGGAAACCACAAGGCGCAGGTTTGCCTTGATAAGCCGGTCTTTGGCGTTTTTCATCATTATACGCCCGCGGCTTATTTCCTTGGCCATCTGATTTATCCTGTCGATGGATTCTTCAAATTCCGATTCCATGGCATTGAGTTTTTTTTCTGTAAGTTGAATAAGGCGTATCTTTTCCTTGATTTCTTCGGAACTTAATCCAAGTTCTTCTTCCAGCTTTTCCCTTTCTTCCTTAATGGTCAGGCCGCGTCCCAGGGACCTTAATTCCTTTAGGCTGCCAACCCTTAAATGTTTCTCTATGCGCTCCTGTTCCTTCTTGTATCGTTTGATTCGTTTTGCAGCCTGGATAAATTTTTCTGAAAATTCTATTATTTCATCAGGATGTATCTCCGCATTTTTAATAATTTTCATTATGCGTCCGCGGATTTCATTTAACTCATCATCATCAAAAATACTTGCCCCGCGTATAATAAGCCGCCGTTTAACATCTATGTATGTCTTAAGATCGCCCAAAATAAGCCGCAGCGTATCCTTGTAAAATTGATTCAGCCTGCGCCTTTCTGTCATGTGTTCGGTAATTTCTTTTTTGGAGAGATTCAGCTCCCGTAAATCACGCTTGGAAAAGGCCTTTTGCGCAATGTGGTAAAATTCGGGAATGATCATTCCTGATTTTTTGATCACTCCCTTAATGATATTTTCTCCTTCTTCCATCTTCCTGGAAAGTTCTATTTCCTGTTCCGCATTAAGAAGATTTTCCCGTCCAATTTCCCGCAGATAAAGCCGTATGGGATCGTCAACAGTGGATTCTTTTTCATTGTTGACCATGCGTTTCTTGTCCCTGGTCTTTTTATTATCCGGCTCCGATTCATCATCGACAGAACTTTCTTCATCAAGGATTTGGATATTATTCGCGGCAAGCAAAGCCAGAACCTGATCGATTTTATCGGAATTTGCTATATGCTCCGGAAGGTAATCGGACAGCTCTTCTATGGACAGGGATTTTTTTTCTTTGGTATATTCTATAAGTTTGATTACAGCAGGATCTGTTGTTATATCATCCAAAGCGGGGTCTTTTTTTGATGTCTTGGCTGTCTTAAATCTGGCTGCGGCACTCATTAGCTTTCTTCCTTTAATTTTCTAAGTTTCTCGTCTATGTGAATCTTATCGGCCAGAAGATTCTCAATATCACTGCTGTTAACTGAATTCATTTTTATTGATTTCATTTTAATGACTATTTCATCCAGCTGCCGCTCCAGTTTTTTTATCTCCGTTTTTTTGATGCCGTCCAAAAGAATCTGCCTGGGGTTTATGGTAAATTCTTTTGAGATACCCCTTTCAAGATAAAACTCTTTTAGTTCCGGCAGGCTTATGCGGGATAAAAAATTGTCTATGCTCATTTCATCATTAATAAAACATTCTTCAAGTGCAATAAAAAGCTGCTTTGCATGAATATCCCTTATTTCCTTAATGGCAACGGATTTACGCAATTCCGGATAAAAAAGATCATTTGAACCGCTAAAGTCGTTTACTGCAACCAGCATAAGTAAAAAAAGTTCGTCATTCATGCTAATCCTGGTATTTTTTATTTCATCGGCTTTTTTTGGACCGGCCGTTTCCCTGTTATTGAATTGCCTAAAGTCATTTAATATTGCCGTCCTGCTTATTTCTATGGCGGCGGCGGCTTTTTCCATGCACGCATCCCTGGAAACCTCTGAATCCAGTATCTGTAAATATGGAAAAAGAAAGGCCGCTGCCGTGGATTTACCTCCTGAATCATTAATATTATAAAGTGATTTGGCCCTTAAAATCATGTAGTCAAAGTCATTTATGTAACAATTTACATTTTTTTTCAACTGCCCGGGCCCGAAAATCCGTAAAATATCCGAAGGATCTTTTGTATCCTCATTATCAAGGACCACAACAGCACATTCAAGACCATTTCTACGGCAATTAAGTATTCCCTTAATCACAGCGCTTTGGCCCGCTTCATCGGAATCAAAAACCAAAACAGCTTTTTCGGCCCAGCGGCCAAGAAGTTTTGCCTGTTCATCGGTAAAAGCGGTTCCAAGGGGCGCTACAGAATTACATATCCCCGCCTGGTGAAGGGCAATGACATCCATATAACCTTCTGCGATAAAGACTGTTTTGGTTTTCCTTATTTCCGGAAGCGCCAGGTCAATGGCAAAAAGAGTGTCTCTTTTTTTATATATTTCCAGTTCAGGCGAATTTATATATTTGGCCATTTTTGTTTCACCTGAATCCGAATCCTCCAAAAAACGCCCTCCAAAAGCCACTACCCTGGCCTGCCTGTCGCTGATTGGAAACATAAGCCGTCCGTTAAAAAGCGGCAGGCCGGGATGGTTGGATGAAAAAAGACCGGAACGGGCAAGAAATTCAGCGGAATAGCCTTTTTGCAAAAGAAATTTATGCATCCATTGCCGGTCCCGCGGCGCATATCCCAAACGGAATTGTTCTATCATCTGCTGGTTAATGCCTCTATCTTTAATATAACGCATTGCGGGTGCAGACTCAGCATTTTTTATCAATAAATGGTGAAAAGTCCCCGCCATGCGCCTGTAAAGTTCATAAAGAGCTTCTTTTCTGTTAAAAATCTCATCCTTAATGTTGTAATTGCTGCCGTCCGGATTTTCATACTGGATTTCGACGCCAATGCGTTTTGCAAGCTGTTCTACGGTTTCCGGAAAAGTCAGCTTGTCTATTTCCATTACAAAATTTATTATTGAACCGCCTTTATGACAGCCAAAGCAATAATAGGATTTCAAATCCGGGTTGACCGTGAATGAAGGGGTTTTTTCATTATGAAACGGGCAAAGCCCCCAATACCGGCCTCCCTTCTGCTCCATGCGGACATATTCTCCTGTTATAACAAGGGCATCCAGGCGGCTGTTAATTTCGTCTATTGTGGCTCTTGATATCAATGCCATTTAATTACCTTTAAGATAAAAAGCGCCTGCCCGGATATGTTCGTCAAAAGTTCTGGAAAAATAATGCCTGCCTGCGTTTGGATCTGTTAAACGAAAATATAAATAATCAGACGGGACCGGATAAAATGCGGCAAGTATGGCAACGGCGCCCGGGGCAGAAATAGGCCCGGGCGGCAGGCCGGTACGCAGGTATGTATTATACGGATCCCGTATTTCCAAATCCCTGTTATATAAAATCTGCGGATGGGGCCGTCCCTGAATCTCGGTAATAATATATTCAACAGTGGCGCAGGATTGAAGAGCCATATTGATTCCAAGGCGATTGTGAAAAACCCCTGCCATTAAAGCCGCTTCTTCGGCTATTCTGTATTCCCTTTCAATAATGGAAGCCAGGATAATTTTGTCGTTTATTTCATCCATGCCAAGGGTTAATAAAAAAGTTTCCGGCACCCATTCCAAAAGCCGCCTGAAAAAATTATCAGCCATTGCCTGTATAACCCGTTCAGGAGGGAAAGACAGGGGAAAAAGATAAGTGTCCGGAAACAGATAGCCTTCCATGGTTCTGCCGGGAATATTGTATTGATCCAGCAGGGCCTGCGAAGAAGCCGCAGCAAGAAAATCTTCTGCTTTGCATATTCCCGCTTCTTCCAGAATAATGGCTGCCTTTCTTAATGTAGCGCCTTCCGGAATTGTAACCCGAATCAAAAGCTGTTCCCCCGCAACAAGCAGTGAATGTATTTCCATCTGGCTTTGTGGAAGTTTGATAAGGTAGGTTCCGGTTTTTATATGCTCTTTTTTTATTCTGGATAAAACATGCCAAAAATACTGGCTGCGTATGATCCCGGCCGCTTCAAGCCTTGCTCCGACAGATCGGGCGCTTTCGCCGTTTCTGACTTCCAGAAAAAGAGAGCTTTCATCCTCCAGCCTTAGCGCAGGATCTTCACCTGTAATTGAAGCCGGAGTTTCCGGAGGGGAATTATAATAATTAAAAAAACCAAAAGCCAGGGCGGACAAGAAAAGTCCAAGCGCAAGAATTATACTTAAGAACTTAAAAAAAACTTTTATTATACGGCGCAAAAAAAATCCTTGAATAAAAAATCCTTATACGGCAAGATCCCTTATTTCCTTAACCGTAAGCCTTGTATAGAGCATTTTTTCAATCCTGTTGAGCAGATATAACTCATCATCTTCAAGTCTTGATTCCATTGCTTTTAACCTGCGAAAAAGGCATTTGCACTCCTCTAGGCTGAAAAAAAGGCCGGTCTCTGCAGGTGAATCCATGGATTAAAGGACTATTTCCATGCCCTCAGCGGCTATGGACAGCTGCATTCCCTTAACATTCATTCTTTCCATATACCATTTTGCGGATTGAAGAATATTATAGAGTTTTCTGTCATCGTATGCAGGATCGTGGTGGAAGAGTACAATATGCTTTATGCCCCAGTTGGCGCCGAAATCAACTGCCATACTGAATGCGCTGTGCCCCCAATTAAACTTTTCTATTGCTTCTCCAAGCGTATACTGTGAATCAATTACAAGAAGATCGGCATCCTTGAAATATTCAATGTTTTCTTCAGTTTGCGCAAAATCATCTGCCGAAAGCTCCGTATCGGTGGAAAAAATGAATTTTTTCTTTCCGTCATCCACTTTATAGGAATAGGAATCACCGGGATGATTCATTTTTTTCCAGCTTATTTTTACTCCGTTTAATTCCATGGGGCCTGCCAGGCTGTGATATTTTTTTTTGGAACCCATGGAATCAAATGTTACGGGAAAATACGGGGGGTTCATCTGTCCTTTAATGGAATTTTCCATATTGGGCATTGGAGAATAAAAATTCAAATTAACTGATGGATCATAACCGGGAACAAAAAAAGGCAGACCCTGGAGATGATCCCAATGGTAATGGGTTAAAAAAATATGATAATTGGTTGTTTTTATTTTTTCCTGTGCCTGAACCAGTCCCAGTTCCCTTATGCCTGATCCGCAGTCAAAAACAATAAGCTCCCTTTGGCCTTCAAAAGCAACGCTTAAACAGGTTGAATTACCGCCCACGGTGCCGAAAAGCCAGGGCGGCAGTTCTGCGAGAAATTTTTCCCTGCTTTTTTCAGAGACAAGATCATCAGGCGTTACTCTTTCCAGAATTGCCGAGATTTTACTTTTTATTTGGGAAGGAAGCTGCGGCGCCGGAATTGATCCCCTGACACCCCAAAAATAAATGCGCACCTATGACCCCCCTTTCCTTGATATTATCGGCTTGATTGCCTGAGAACGCAGAATTTTTTCTATCTCCTGCATATTATGCAATTTTCCCTGATTTATACCAGGGCAGTTTACTCCTGTAAAAGCCCAGGATTCCCTGAATTTTAAGACATTGGGCCAAAAAGGAAAAGCTCTGCATTGAAGCGGCCTATTGTTATAGACTTTACAGCCGGAATCCCAAAAAATACAGTCAAAATTGGCTTTTTCACGTAAAGAAAGGCGTTCTGTATTGTTTTCTGAAGGAATCCAGCGGCAATAAACTTTTATAAAACTTTCTATTGGTATTTTGAACTCTGCAGTAAGCCTTGAAACATCATTTTCAGATAAAAAAACAAAACCGCTTTCATGGCGGCAACAGGAGGAACACTGGGTACATGAGAAACTAAGGCCTTCATTATAAAAAGGCTTGTTTTTTTGCATTGGATTATAGATTTATCATAAAAATCAATTATTTGCAAGTATGGAAGCCCTCAATTATGGGGAGTAGTATTTGATTATAAAAAGGTTTATAATAAAATAAAGAGGTATTTATGAAGAAAATTTTCGGCTTGTTTTTTTTCGGAATCATAATGATTTCACTTGTTTTCAGCCAGCAGACAACAACGCTTAGACCCGGCGGTTCTCAAAGCGCGATTTTGCAGGGAACAGCCGTTCAGCTTTACAGTGTAGCGGTTCCTGCCGGAAGGCTCATCGCTTATACAGAGGGTAATTTGGATACGACAATACGAGTGTATAACTCGGAATGGGAAGAAATTGCCTTTGACGATGATTCCGGCAATGATTTGAATGCGAGGGTAAGCGTTCGTGTTCCGGCAGGCACTTATATCATAGGTGTATCCGGTTATGGTTCCGGTTCTGTAGGCCCTTATACCGTGTATGCCTTGGCCGAAGCTGTTGTAATTACAAACATTACAAGCGGAAGGCCAACCAACGCCATTTTGCAGGGAACTTCGGAACATGTATACAATATTACTGTCCCGGCCGGAATGCTCATTGCCTATACGGAGAGCAGCCTGGACACGCTGATGCGCATCTATAACGCACAGGGTCAGGAAATTGCCTACGACGATGATTCCGGATATGATTTGAATGCGAGTATAAGCGTTCGTGTTCCGGCTGGAACTTACACCATAGAGGTCCGGGGCTTATGGTCAAATGATGTGGGTCCTTATACTTTGTACGCCTTATCCGAACCTGTTGTTTATGCAAACATTACATTAGGAAGAATACACAGCGCAATTTTACAGGGAATAACCGAACAATTTTATAATATTACTGTTCCTGCCGGAAGGCTGATTGCCTATACGGAAAGCAGCCTGGACACGCTGATGCGTATCTACAACGCACAGGGGGAAGAACTTGCCTTTGACGATGATTCCGGGAATGATTTTAATGCAAGGATAGAAATTCGTGTTCCCGCGGGTACTTATACCATAGGAGTCCGGGGCTGGGGTTCAAATGATATAGGTAATTATACCCTGCATACTTTACTACAATAAGGCTTTAATGCGGTCCTTACGCCAAGGCGCACGTAGCAAACCGTGCGCCCGGCGTAAAAAACCGAGCCGTGGCTTATGAGGCGGCAGGAATACGAATTATAAAACAAGCCCCTTCTTTGGTATGGCTTACTAACTCGACACTTCCGTTATGAAGCAGGCTGATATGCCGGACTATGGCCAACCCTAAACCAGTGCCGGAGGGGCCGCCTAGATCCCTGGTACGGGACTTATCTACCCTAAAAAATCTTTCAAAAACCCGTTCCTGGAATTCTGCCGGTATGCCAATACCATTATCCTTTACTTTAATTAAAAGTGCTTTTGAAGCCCGGGCTGTTTGTTCTTTTATTTCAGCAGATTCAGTTATTTCGGCGCTGACCTTTATTTTTGATGAAGGAGGAGAATATTTAATGGCATTGTCAAGGAGATTAATCAGAGCCTGGATAATAAAAGGCCCGTAAAGCCTGAAAGTCAGTTCTTTATCACAGAAGAGATCGATGCGTATTTTTTTGGCGCTTCTTTTAGGTTCAACTGTCAGGACAGCTTCTTCCAAAAGCCCGTAAATACTGGTTTCCGTCATTTCCAGTCTGGGGTTATCTTCATCTTCATTTTTATCTTCCAGGCTTACAAGGGTCAAAAGGTCTGATGTAAGGTTTTCCATGTTAACCGCGTTCTTTTGAATAATTTCAAGGGCATGAATTACCTTGTCAGGTTCCGGCCATTGTTCAAGAATTGTTTCAGAAAAACCCTTGATAAGCTGTATGGGCGTTCTTAATTCATGCGAAACATTTGCGGCAAAATCCCTGCGGACTTTTTCAAGTCTGCGGATTTTTGAAATATTATCCAAAAAAATGATCAAATATTTTTCTTCAAGCGGAGTAATAAAAACATGAAAAAAATACTGCTTTGCGCCCTTATAAATAACTATTTCTGATTCTCCGGCCTTGTTTTGTTCCAGAACTTTTTCTGCCTCATTTTCCAGCTCCATGGAAAAAGTCGCCTCTAAAAGTGTTTTTGCGGATTTGGGAATACCAAATATTGAGAAAGCGGTCTTATTTGCCCTTAAAAGATTTAACTTGTTATCTGTAATAAAAGCAGGTTCCGGCATGTTGTCAAAAAAAACCCTGAAAATTTTTTCGTTCATGATTACTTCTTGTTCATATTTAATGGCCCCTGAAAATATAACCCACGCCGCGTATGGTTTCTATCCTGCTTCCGGCTTTGCCCAGCTTTCGCCTTAGCGAGAGAATCTGTACATCAACTGAACGATCTGTTACAGGATAATCCGGGCCGTGGATCGCATGGATGATGCGGCTTCTTGAAAAAACCGTATCAGGATAAGAAAGAAAGTGCTTAAGAAGTGAAAATTCCGTGGCTGATAATTCCAGCAGTCTGTCCCCGTTGTATACTTCGTATCTGGCCGCATCCAGCATTAATTCACCTGAAAGGAACTGCGTTTTACCCTTGTCCTCGCTTACTTCTTCAAGTCTTCGAAGCGCTGTTCTTATTCTTGCTGCCAGTACTTTTGGGCTGTAAGGCTTAACCACATAATCATCCGCGCCCAGTTCCAGACCGGCGACAATATCGGCTTCTTCTCCCCTGGCAGTTGCCATGATAATCGGAATATTTTTGTCTTTGCTTTCCAAAGCACGGATTTTCTTAAGGGCCTTGAAACCATCCATGCCCGGAAGCATTATATCAAGAACAACACAGTCAATATTCCCTTTTTTGATTAATTCAAAGCCTTCTTCGCCTGTTTTGGCCATTACAAGTTTCCAGCCTTCATTGGAAAAAGCAAAAGAAAGCAAATCCTGAATATCAGGATCATCTTCTATGATCAGAATACTTGCCTTGCTCAAACAGACTTTTCCTTATTCAGTTCCTCTCGCACAGCCATTACCATATAAACAACGCTCTCGCAAATGGTTGTAATATGATCGCCTAAACGTTCAAGATAGCCGGATGTCTTGATCAGCCGCACAGCCTTTTTTACGCCGCCTTTATGCTGCTTGATAAAATCCAGTACTTCTTCCGTAAGGAGCTTGTGTTCGGTATCAATAATAAAATCCATTTTTGCCGCTTCCCGCGCCGCGTCCGCATCCCTGGCCAAAAAAGCGGATATTTAGGAGCGCAGCATCATCTGTCCTGTTTCCGCCATTTTTTCTATGTGTTCAAGGGAACGGAAAGGCGGCTCTCCGCTTAATTTTATCGCGGCCCTTGCCAGGTGAACCGCATAGTCTCCGATACGTTCAAGGTTTCCGGCAATTTTGAAAATTGCAATAAGTTCCCTCATGTCACCGGCCACAGGATGCTGTGTGGCAATCGCAGTTGCCGTCTCATCCTCGATTTTAAGCTGAAGCGTGTTGATTATAGTGTCATTGGCTTTTACTTCATCTGCCAGTTCCCTGTCTTCGTTTTTTAATGCTGCAAGGGCCTTGCCAATATCACCTTCAACACGGGATGCCATGTCAAGAATATCGCGGCGAAGTTTTACAAGCTCTTTTTCCATAAAATTTTTTGTTTCCATGATTTTACCTCAACACCTGTTTTTATCCAAACCTGCCGGAAATATAATCTTCCGTACGTTTATCCTGCGGATTTGTAAACAGCGCTTTTGTGTCGCCGTATTCAATAAGTTCGCCCAAAAGAAAAAAAGCCGTCCTGTCGCTGATCCTGGATGCCTGATGCATGGCATGGGTTACAATAATAATACTGTAATCTTTTCTAAGTTCACGAATAAGCTCTTCGATGCGGCCCGTGGCAATGGGGTCAAGGGCGCTGGTGGGTTCGTCCATCAGGATAATTTCCGGTTCCATGGCGATGCTCCTGGCAATACAGAGCCGCTGCTGCTGGCCTCCAGAAAGGCTAAGGCCTGATTTTTTAAGCCTGTCCTTTACCTCGTCCCAAAGAGCTGCTTTTACAAGGGATATTTCAACAAGTTCCGCCAGCTTTTTCCTGTTGCTTAAACCCTGCATTCTGGGACCGTAAGCGACATTGTCAAAAACACTCATGTTAAATGGATTGGGTTTTTGAAAAACCATGCCTACCTTTTTGCGTAAATCGCTTACGTCAATGCTGCCGTATATATTATCCCCGTCAAGAAGCACTTCTCCTGTTACACGGCATGAAAGAATCAGGTCGTTCATGCGGTTAAATACGCGTATAAAAGACGATTTACCGCAGCCGGAAGGTCCTATGAACGCTGCAATTTCCTGTTTTTTGAGCGTAAAATTGATATTCTTTAACGCATGAAACTCCCCGTAAAACAAATCCAAATCCTTTACAAATATTTTATCGCTCATACGGTATTTCCTTTATTTTTCCTGAACACGGCTGAAATAATCTTTGTTACAGTATTAATAATCAATACAAGTAGTACAAGGACTGCCGCGGTTGCAAACGCATGCCCGAAATCATCGGGATTCACGGCCTCGCTTGTAAGATAATAAAGATGAATGGTAAGGGTTCTTCCGGATTCAAAAATGGATCGGGGCAGATTTCTTGTAAGGCCCACGGTAAGCAGCACCGGAGCTGATTCGCCGACCACACGGCCTATCGCAAGAATGGCGGAAGTTACAATGCCCGGCAGGGCAGAAGGAACAATAACATGAACAATGGTCTGAAACTTTGTCGCCCCGACAGCGTATGACGCCTCACGGAAGGAATCCGGTATGGACTTAAGCGACTCCTCGGTGGTTCTGATAATGACAGGAAGGATCATAATGCTTAATGTCAAGGCTCCTGCAATAATTGACTGTCCGAATCCGAGTATTCTGCAAAAAACCAGAAGCCCGAAAAGTCCGTAGATTATCGAAGGGATTCCGGCAAGGGTTTCCGTTGCAAGGCGCAGCAGCCTTATCGGAGATGAATTAACTGAATATTCATTAAGAAAAATTGCTGTAATTATTCCTATGGGCAGGGCAATGGCGATTGAAACAACAACCAGATAAATTGTTGTAACTATCATGGGGAAAATACCGCCTTCCGCCGCGGGCCGGATTAAAAATGAAAAATCAAGAAAGCCGGCGGAAGACCTGATTATGTAGAGAATAATATAAACCAATGCTGATAATACCAAAGCCATAACAATGCCCATAAGGCCGTAAAGCGTATAATCTATTAAATGCCTTTTTTTAATCCAGTGTTTTTTCATGCGGTTTCCAAATCCTTCCGCATCCACAGGATAATGCTGTTCAGAATCAGAATTATTACAAAAAGAATTACCCCTATGGAAAAAAGCATCTCGCTGTGTCTTCCCGAAGCATAGCCCATTTCCATGGCAATGGTTGCCGTAAGCGTTCTTACGCTTTCAAGCGGGGAGTTAACAAGCTGGGGGGAATTGCCTGCTACAAGAATTACAGCCATGGTTTCTCCCACGGCACGTGAAATTCCCAGGATTATTCCCGCGATTACTCCTGAATGTGCGTGAGGAAGCACCACCCTCCACGAAGTCTGCATTTTGCTTGCGCCCAGCGAAAGTGAAGCCTCCCGGTTTGCCAAAGGCACTGCCCTTAGCGAAGTTTCCGAGATTGTGATCACCGTAGGCAGTATCATAACGGCAAGAACGATAATTGCAGATAACAAGGTGTTTCCCGAAGGCAGGTTAAAAATATTCTTGACAGCCGGAACCATAACCATAAGGCCGAAAAAACCGTAAACAACAGACGGGATTCCGGCCAGTAATTCAATGCCGCTTCTTACAAATGCGGCAATTTTTACAGGAAGGAATTCCGCCATAAAAACAGCGCATAAAAGGGCTATGGGTACGCCTATGATTATTGCTCCCAATGCCGCAAACAGGGTTCCGGCAATCATTGGAAAAATGCCAAAGACCTTGTTCCGGCTGGGCGACCAGTCAAGGCCGGTAATAAATTTCCCAAAACCGTAGGGCGGCTCCGGAAGTATAATGTGGATTCTTTGTTCCAGAGCGCGGACAACCGCGGGCCAGGTTATTGTATAAACATACGCTTCGGGGTTGCTGACAATTCCGCCTCCCGGAATCCCTTCGGCTCCTGCAATAAAAGGCGCGGCAACACCCTGAACCGGTACAAAGGAAAGAACCCTGTCAGGATTATTATCTTTGCTTATGTTTAAGTTTATGGAAATATTCTCGTCTCCCATCGGGAATTCGAGTGAAATTACTGACGCATTATCCGGTATTTCTATAAAAGTCGAATGGTTTATGTATTCAGTGCCGTTAACTCTTATATTATCAATTCTTTGAAGAACTATCTGTATTGATTTTGATGTTGATGTAAAGAAGGGCGACATACCCTGGCTAAAAACAAAAAACAGAATGGCTGCCAATGCCAGGACAGAAAAGAAAGACGTTAATGTAAACAAATAACGAAAAAACAGGTCAGTCGTCTTTCTTTTAAGTCCCGGCATGGTAGATTATCTTACACCAATCCAGCTGGTTGAAACAATGGCCTGAGCCGCGGGGCTGAACATCCATTCAAGAAAAGCCCTGGTTTCAGGATGCGCGCTGTTTGATGACATGACAATAAACGGCCTTGCGATTGTATATGTACCGTTAATAACATTTGCCTGGGACGGAACAACATTGCTTATTGAAAGGGCCTTAATGGAATTGTTCATAGAACCAAGTGAAATATATCCGATTGAATCCGCATTTGTAGCGACAGCGGACAAAATCGATCCGGTGCTTGTGAACTCATTGGCTCCCCTTACAAGCCTTCCCTGGAAACCGGCAATTTCCTCAAAAGCTCCCCTTGTACCAGAACCTTCTTCCCTGCTTATAACCGCTATGGGCCCTGTCTTGGCGCCGCCCGTAACCTGGCTCCAGTTGGTGATTTCGCCTGTATAAATACCTCTTATTTGTTCTATAGTCAGGTTGGAAGCGGGATTGGAGTTATTTACGATTACCGCAATAGCGTCAATTGCTATGGTTTCTACAATAAGTCCGCGTCCCAATTCCGTGGGCGTTAATTCACGGCTTGACATGCCAATCTGATAGATTACACCGGCATTTGTGATCCCGTCACCGGAACCCGTACCATTAATGTTTACCTGGATATGCGGGTGAAGTTTTTTGTATTCCTCCGCAAAAAGCTCCATCAGGGGAGTTACTGATGTTGAACCGCCCACTTCAATGGTATACGGCGCAGGGGCTGCCTGGGCAGCGGCCGGGGCCGAGGTCGGGGCCGGATCACTTCTGCCTCCGGCAAAAACAGTTGATACTGCAATCAAACATGCAATAATCAATAAACCAACGGATCTAAATTTCATAATCATCTTCTCCTTAAAATAAAAGTTAAAAAAAACTTATAAAGTTTTTGTTAGGAAAAGATAAAGTTATTGTTAAAATACGGTTAAAACCTAAACTTCCTGCGAGTTTTCCCTGTAATAAACAACAGTAATAATAACGCCCATTACAAGCAGGCATATATTCAAGATGAAAGGCAGATTGCGGGACATCTCCGAAAGCAGCCCGCCTATCCAGCCAAACGGGGAAGTAACAGCCATTGCCAGCATGTGTATAATGGCCATTACCCTGGCCCTTTCCATAGCGCTTATATTAAGGGCAATCAGGGATTCTGAAAGCGTTGTAAGCGCGCCGAAACCAAAACCGTCAAAAACAAGGGAAAGACTTAAAAGTAAATACCTGGTAATTCCTTCAACAGGAACCAAAACAAGAATGGCCTGCCCAATTATATAACAGAAAAAACCAAGCAATAATGGATTTTTAAGTATATTGCTTTTTATGCGCGGCATTATAAAAAAAAGAAAAAATATCGATAAAACCGATCTTATTATGGGAAATAAAGGTAAAAGCGGATCGGGAACAAGCAATTTCTTGCTGACAATTACCTGCCAAAAAGTACTGTTTATAAGTGCCACTATATTGATAATAATAAAAATCAATATGGCAAAAATTGTGCCTTTTGAGCGGAGCATTATTTTAATTACTCCTCCGTAACCCCCTGCAAGCCGGAAAATATTTTTCCCCCTGGATTCCTCAATCCGGACAAGACCGACACGCGTTTCTCTGGAAATGAAATAAAGGAGAAATAATTTTATGGTCATCAGAATAAAAGCATTTATATAAAGAATGCGTATTGCAGGAACAAGAGTCAGACGGGAAACAAGTATCGAAGCTATCGGCGCAAAAAAAGCGCAGAACTGGCCGAATATAATTACAAGCGAATATATATTGGTTACCTGATCTTTTTCCGCGTCTTCAATTAAAAGACAATTCCAGGAATTTGTAGTAACCCTCATGCTTCCGTTCAGGATTGCGGCAACAACAAAGAACCAGAAGTTTTCCGCGCGCCACCAGATCAAACACGGGATGCTCCATGAAAAAAAATCCCAGACCGCGGTGGAAAGCCTCCTTCCCATCTTGTCAATGAGCGGCCCGCTGAAAAAAGCAAAAAAAACCTGGGACAGCATATAAATACTTGCAACAAGCCCTACCTGGGCATCATTCAGGCCCAGTGCAAGCATATAAACCGAAGCATAAGGGAGGCAGAGATTCATGGAGAGTCCCCAAAGGGGCTCTGTATATACGCAGGCGCGGGGATTCCCCCGCAGCCTTATAAACGTGGTGAAAAGCGGGTTAGCCATCAATTAGTAATTTATTTCTTTTTTGAGCCTGCGCTTTTCTTTTTATTCCCGCCGGATTTGGCTTTTTTCTCGGCTCTGGGCTTTATTTTTCCCGCGGCTTTTGGCTTTGTCCTTTCGTGAACCTTTACTGCCTTGGCAGGTTTTTCGGCTTTTCCTTTTGCGGCTTTTGCCTTGGCAGATTTGGCTGCTTTGGATTTGGCTGTTTTTTTGCCCTTCGTGCCGGCCGGGGTTTTTTTTGCCGCCGCCGCTTTTTTCGCAGCTTTTTTCGCCACTTTTTTTGCAGTCTTTTTCACGTCAGGTTTCCCGCCGCCTTCGCCGGGATTCCTCAACACAGCATGAGCGCCGGCCAAACGTGCCAATGGCACGCGGAAAGGAGAACAGGAAACATAACTTAGTCCGGCCCGGTAACAGAAATCTATGGTAACAGGATCGCCGCCGTGTTCGCCGCAGATACCTACCTTAAGATCCGGATTCACAGCCCTTCCCTCTCGGGTTGCGTACGCCACAAGGAAACCCACGCCTTCTTCATCTATGGATTTGAACGGATCAACATCAAGGACTTTTTGATCCAGATAGGAAACCAAAAATGAAGCCGAATCATCCCGGCTGAACGCAAATGTCGTCTGCGTAAGATCATTGGTTCCAAAGCTGAAGAAGTCGGCGTACTTTGCTATGTGGCCTGAACGTATAGCCGCCCTGGGTACTTCAATCATTGTTCCGATTTTGAATTTAAGCGGGATTTTGGTTTTTTCAGAAACCATTTTGATGATCTTTTCGGCATTGGGCCGCAGGAGTTTTAATTCTCTTGCGGTTACAACTATTGGAATCATGATCTCCGGGTCCACGGGAATGCCGTTTCGAATACACTCTGCGGCAGCCAATGAAATGGCCTCTACCTGGATATCGTAAATCTCCGGGTGGGTTACGGCAAGGCGGCAGCCGCGGTGTCCAAGCATGGGATTGGTTTCCGCAAGTTTTTCTATCTTTGGCATTAAATCCTTTACTTTTATTCCAAGATATTTTGCCAATTCTTCGATTTCTTTTTTATCTCTTGGAACAAATTCATGCAGCGGAGGATCAAGAAGCCTGATGGTAACAGGCCTGCCTTCCATGGCCTTGAATATTCCAAAGAAATCATTCTGCTGAAGCGGCAGTATCTTTGCCAGAGCATTTTTTCTTTCTTCCTTTGTATCAGATACTATCATTGCCCTAAAATGGATTAGTTTCTCTTTTTCAAAAAACATGTGTTCGGTTCTGCAAAGACCGATTCCATCCGCGCCAAAATCAAAAGCCCTTTTTGCATCTGAGGGCTGGTCCGCGTTTGTCCGTACCTGAAAACCTTTTATTTTTCCGCGCACGGCCCTGTTCCGGATATCATCGCTCCATTTGAGTACGGCAGTAACGTCCTTGTCTTTGGAAATATCACGCGATATAAGCGGGAGTTTTCCTTCATAGACTTCGCCGGAAGAACCGTCAATGGTCAGCCAGTCGCCTTCCTTAAAACTTTTTCCTTCGATACTTACATGTTTGGCGTCCACTGTAACGCCTTTTGCGCCGCAGATACACGGAGTTCCCATGCCTCTGGCCACCACCGCGGCATGGCTGGTCATGCCTCCGGTGGAAGTAAGAATTCCTTCAGAGACAGCCATGCCGCCTATGTCTTCGGGGCTGGTATCTTTCCTTACCAAAAGGACCTTTTCGTTGCGCTTGTGCCAGTCTTCCGCGTCTTTTGCGGTAAATACAATACGGCCGCAGGCTGCTCCGGGAGACGCGTTCAATCCCTTTGAAAGGACCCTGGCGCTTCGCTGGGCATTCAGATCGATCATGGGATGAAGCAGCTGGTCAAGATGCGCCGGACTGACCCTTAGTACGGCAGTTTCTTTATCAATGAGTTTTTCGTTAACCATATCAACCGCGATTTTAACGGCGGCAGTGCCCGTTCTTTTGCCGTTCCTTGTCTGCAGGATATAAAGAATTCCCTTCTCTATCGTAAATTCCATGTCCTGCATGTCACGGAAATGATTTTCCAGCTTGTTTTTTATGCCTACAAGCTGTTCGTAAACCTTCTTGTTTGTTTTGACAAGGCCGGAAAGCTTCTGCGGCGTTCTTATTCCGGCAACAACATCCTCGCCCTGGGCATTCATCAGATATTCGCCGTAGAATATATTTTCTCCGGTGCTGGGGTCGCGGCTGAAACAGACCCCGGTTCCGGAATCGTTGCCGTAATTGCCGTAAACCATGGACTGAACGTTTACGGCCGTTCCCAGGACATTCCTGATATCATTTAACTGGCGGTACTTGATTGCCCTTTCATTCATCCAGGAATCAAGAACAGCGTTTATTGAACCCCAGAGCTGTTCAAGCGGATCCTGGGGAAAATCCTTTTTCGAGTGAGCTTTGACCAGTTTTTTATATTCATTTACAAGAAATTCCAGATCGGCGGCATTCAGATCATTATCTTCACTGACTTTTCTGGATTTTTTAAGATTTGCAAGACAAGACTCAAATTTTTCATGGGGGACAAGCATTACAACATCGCCGTACATTTGAATAAAACGCCGGTACGCGTCCCAGGCAAATCTTGGGTTTTGGGATTTTTGCGCCAGTCCCTTTACTGATTTATCGTTGATGCCAAGATTCAGAATTGTATCCATCATGCCCGGCATGGAAACCGCTGACCCTGAACGCACGGAAACCAGCAGGGGATCAACCGGATCGCCGAGTTTTTTCTTCATTACGGTTTCCAGTTTTTTTAATACTGTTAAAATTTCTTTTTCAAGACCGGCAGGGTATTTTTTCCCTTTTGCATAGTATTCGGCGCAGACATTAGTTGAAATTGTAAACCCCGGAGGAACCGGAATCCCTATATTTGTCATTTCCGCCAGATTTGCGCCTTTACCTCCAAGGACATCCCTCATACCGGCATCGCCTTCTGCCTTGCCGTCTCCAAAGAAATATACGTTTTTTTCCTTTGCCATTTAATTGAGCCTCCGTTAAGTACTGTATATACTGTATTATAAGTATATGATAAAAAATAAATAATGAATAGTAGGCAATCAACATGAATTTTTCTGTGCCGGCAGCGCCGGCTTTCGATATGCTCCCGGTTTATCAGCATAAGGACAAGATTCTTTCCGCCCTGGAAAACAGCCAGGCCATTGTCGTGGAAAGCCCCACGGGGTCGGGTAAAACCACCCAGCTTCCTGTCATACTTGACAATGCCGGTTACAGTAAAAGGGGCTTTATTGGCGTAACCCAGCCCAGGCGTATTGCCGCTGTTTCGGTCAGCGAGTATATTGCAAGGCAGATGGGTACGCTTATTCCCGGGCCCGTGGGCTATAAAATGCGTTTTGAAGACAAAACAGGCCGGGATACGCGCATAAAAATCATGACAGACGGTATTCTTTTGCAGGAAATGAAGCTCGACCCCTGGCTGTCAAAGTATAACTGCCTTATTGTGGACGAAGCCCACGAAAGAAGCCTTAACATTGACTTTATCCTGGGGCTTCTTAAACGGGTTCTTGAAGCCCGCAGGGAATTCAAGGTAATTATTTCCTCGGCCACCATAAATGCCGCGGTTTTTTCCGATTATTTTGGCGGATGTCCAATCGTAAAAATCGAGGCTCAAACCTACCCCGTGTCCCTGATCTACGACCCTCCTTTGACAGAAGCGTCCGGGAACCAGGCGGCCGCGGAAGCGCTCATCTCAAAAATTGAATCCATAACAGAGCGTATTGTCAGCGAGAAATACAAAGAGAATCCAAGGGCGCCGGTTTCAGGTGCAGAGCCAAATGATATCCTTATTTTTCTTCCCGGGGAAAAAATGATTAAGGACTGTCTTGAAAGACTTGCCGCCGGCAGGCTCGGTCCTTACCTTTATTTGATACCGCTTTACGGAAGGCTGGGCAAGGAAGAACAGTAAAGGGTTTTTGAAAAAACTCCCGCGGGCAGGATAAAAACAGTAATTGCAACTAACATTGCCGAAACATCCGTAACCATAGACGGTATTACCGCGGTTATTGACTCTGGTCTTTCAAAACTCAATTACTATAATCCCAAAACCTTTACTTCGAGCCTTGTTGAAGCGCCTGTTTCAAAATCATCGGCAAACCAAAGAAAAGGCCGGGCAGGAAGAACAAGGGAAGGCACATGCTACAGGCTTTATTCAAGAAAGGATTTTGAAAACCGCGTACTTTATACTACCGAAGAAATTTTCCGCACGGACCTTTCGGAAGTTGTGCTGCGCATGGCTGATCTTGGAATAACTGAATTTGAGGAATTTGATTTTATCTCGGCTCCCGGCAGAGCCGGAATTGTTTCGGCCATCGAAACCCTCAACCTTCTTGACGCCCTCCAAAGCGATCGTTCGTTGTCAAATACCGGAAAACTGATGACAGAGTTTCCGCTCGCGCCGCGTCATTCAAGAATCATTGCGGAAGCTGTTCTTAAATACCCCGACGTATTAAAAGAGACTGTTATCGCCGCAGCCTTTCTTTCCACGCAAAGCCCTTACCTGCTTCCGCCGGGAGAGGAAACAGACGCGCGCCGGGCGCATCACAATTTTCGCGATAAAAGCGGTGATTTTGTTTCTTACCTTAAACTTTACAGGTCATATCTTGAATCGGGCAATAAACAAAAGTTCTGCGAAAAAAGCTATCTTGATGAAAGAGCCATGGCGGAAATCGCAAATGTTGTAAACCAGCTTGAACTTATTCTTTCTGACCTTAATATACCTGTGAACCCCGCTTCCTGGCCCCTTTCTGAAGCCTTGACCGAAAATTATCTTTGCGCCATAGGCCGCGGGCTTATACAGTTTGTCTGTGTCCGCGAAGGCCGGGACCATTACAGGAGCCTTTTCGCGGACCGCATCCTGATTCACCCGGGTTCGGTTATGTTTAACCGGACTCCGGCAGACCGCGGCAGCGGCAAGCCTCCGGCCCAGGCGGATTATATTGTTGCCGGAGAAATTGTCCGGACAACCCGCATGTACGCAATGTCTGTTTCGCCGCTTTCGCAGAAGATGCTGGAAAAAATCAATCCCCAACTAATTAAATACCTTGGCAGCGCCCGCGGGCAGGATATTAACCGGAATGATACTGCGGAAACAAGGCCGGATAAAAAACCCAAAAGGCCGCGTGATTTTACAAATAACATAAAGATCGCCGGGGAAATTTTTTCCATGGAAACCATAAAGGGGAAAAAGGTAGTACAGCTCCCCTGGGAAAAACTTAAATTGATCAAGGAAAGAATCAAGGCCGAAAACGTGTCGTATTACAAGGGGATTAGGGGAACGATTATTATAAACGATAGATATTTGTTTCTAAAAAGGGAAAAACTCTCCCTTATTCTGATGCTGCTGCCTTCTTTGAATTTGGATAACGCCCTCAAGGATAAATCAATTCCCAATGCGGCATATAATTCCGCGGAAAATTTTGACAAGCTCCTTGAACAGCTTCCTTCCCTTGTAAGTCCCGCGCTCTGTAAAAAAAACGCTGAATCAACAAAGAAAAAACTGCTTGGTTTTACAGGTCTTTTTACGGACGGCTCCGGGAACTACTGGATAAAACCTTCAAGAAATTTTCATTCAAGCCTTAACCAGAGCATTGCCAGCCTTGAAACCCTGATCGACGAATTGGACGAGAGTGTGGATATAGAGAAAAAACATATTGTAAACCAGTGCTACCGCCGGCTTTCGGATTATATGAGTCTTTGAGCATTACCACGGGCGCTTACCCTAAGGCTGACTAACCTTCTTCTTCGCCTTGGTCTTCCCCGTCCCCGTCGTCAGGATCCGCGCCGGTTTTTATGCTTTTCCCCGTGCGTTTTAATGATTCATAACAGGTAATTCCCGCCTTGGCGATTTCCGCGTCATCCTCGCCCATGAATCCGGAAAAAGCGCAGATGCAGTTATCGTCGCCGCTTATGATTGCGCCTTTCCAGAAAGATTCATAACCCAAAACCTGATAATAATTTGTGCCGGAATCTTTTTTGGTGCGCCTGCAAAAAGCCACTTTGCCGTGGGCAAGCGCGTCAAAATTGGTTCCGTTGCTTATAACCAGTTCTCCCTCGTACTGATAATCGCGGAAGACAATGCCGAAATTCCTGGAACTTGAATCCCATTGATTCGGATTTTTTTTATCCCTGATCTGAACAACCATATAGCCGCGTTTATCTGTTCCTTTATAGTTACTGCTGTTTTCAAAAATTGTTTTTGCCTTTTTTTCCATGGCATTCAAAATCGCGTTTCTGTTCATAAATGACCTCTTTTTGTTTGGTAATGTATTTTAGCACGAAAAAGCCGGATAAACAAGCTGAATTTGCCCAAAAATCCATTGACAATAGTATAAACATAGTTTATACTGTATGTAAGGAGTATTGATTTATGGAAACAGTGGTAAAAAAATGGGGGAACAGCCTGGGAATAAGAATACCCAATCATATTGTACGCGGATTATCATTAAAGGACGGTTCTTTTGTTGACATTAGTATTAAAGCAAAAGAAATAATTATTAAACCTGTCCAAAAAAACAAACTGCCGGAAATGTTAAGTAAAATTAATGATAATAATCTCCATAACGAAATTGAAACCAACGGACCTGTGGGAAAAGAAGTATGGTAAAGGAAAAATATATACCTGAACGCGGAGACATTGTATGGCTGAATTTTAATCCCCAGGCCGGTCATGAGCAAAAAGGAAAAAGGCCGGCAATGGTAATTTCTCCGAAAGATTATAATGAAAAAACAGGATTGGGACTTTTTTGTCCCATAACAAGTAAAATTAAAGATTACCCTTTTGAAGTTACAATAGAGAATAAAAAAATCACCGGTGTTGTATTATCTGATCAGATAAAGAGCCTTGACTGGAAAACAAGAAAAACAGAATTTATCATAAAGGAATCATCTAAAATTACTGATGAAATTATCCAAAAAATTACCGTGTTATTATATGAATAAACCCAAGACATGCCGTAAATTTCCACAGTATGCTTGATTTTTAACGTAAAATAGGTCAAAATAATATACTATATGAAGGACATTATAGTACATCAAGTAAATATTTCTCATTACAGGTTGGTAGAATTGTCAAAAATTGCAGAGCAAGCCAAACCTTTCTATGATTGGGTTGAAAAAACAGCAAGAAAAGTTACAGGTTATAATAAGACTCTTTCCGAAATACTATTTTTAAGTAATAAATCTCAAATAAAAAAAATTATTACAATATGTTATGAGAACGAACAGGAAGAAAAACCTTTGCTATTTGATGGTATTGGACGAATTTATGAACATACAAAAGCTTGTTTTTACTTTTTTGCATGGATAATTAGAGATGCTCCACAACAGAGGCTTTCGCCTCTAATATCTCGAATGCAAAAAATTGAAAACCTAAAAAAAATAATAGCTGAAACCGATACCCTTGTAGAATTAATTTATCAATACAGAAATATCGTAAAAACATTTGATTGGCAAACTGTAAGGGAAATAATAATTGATAGATTAGAAGGTTCAAGAAGAAGTATAAGTGGTCATAAAATAGAGGCTAGTGTAAGAACTAGTTTTGTCGCAGCTATACAACATTATTATTCAATATATGGTAATTATGGAAAATTTAAGAAGATTGAACTTGCTGACAAACAAATTAAAATTGGCAAACATACAGTTGATATTTCTGCCAAACTTCTAAATAAGAAAACAAAAGATATAGAAAAAATACTTATTCCAGTAAAGACAAGGGAAACAGAAGGTGGCGGTCATTCTCATCTATTTACACGTGATATATTATCTTCAATATCTGATATAAAAAATGATATTAAAAATCCACACCTTATAGTTGTTATTATTGCAGAAAATTGGTCTCCAGAGGAGCTTAAAATAATTGATAAAACAATTGATATTATATTTCATTTTAATATGAATCCAAACAAATTTAATGGATTTGATGATGCTTCTCAAAGAAAATTAAATAAATACATAGAATCTCTATTTAAAAATAATGGTGTAAAGAAATGAATGGAACAATACTCTTAGGCGATGTAAGAAAACTAGCTTCTAAAATTCCAGATAATTCCTTCCAATGTATAATAACAAGTCCGCCTTATTTTGGTCATCGAAAATATTCTGATAATTTAGCTGAAGAAATTGGACGGGAAAATGATTATCATGATTATATAAATAACTTAATATATACATTCAATTTGTTAAAATCAAAATTATGTGATACTGGTTTATTATGGCTAAATATAGGTGATACATATAA